>Ga0207752_1000440_pt1 | contig 19500 bp, 13 predicted proteins | sample Pon2CUnioCityCA_6_FD_187272 | JGI IMG/M metagenome (GOLD analysis project Ga0207752, IMG submission 187272) | Marine sediment microbial community from Union City, CA, USA - Pond 2C Sediment 2 (SPAdes) | ecosystem: Environmental > Aquatic > Marine > Intertidal zone > Salt pond sediment ...
CGGCTACAAGTGGTAGCCGGGCGGGGAACTCAGCCTTTTGCCGTAGAACAAAATCCATCCGGGGTCGGACGTAACGTCGCGCGGAATTGTCTATACTGAGCCTGGAAGAGGATGGTGACAACCTTTATCGCATCATCCTCCAGGTTCCCGACGTGAGCTCGATCGAACCTTAAGGATGCGACCGTTATCTAGCTGAATTTGAGTCATTCTTTATTCAAAGGAGGCCTACAATTGTAGGCCTACAGAATGTAGGAACACAGATGAGTAAACGAGGCAGTACGTTGCCCAGATCGCCGATGGCGCTTTCATTAGCGCTTCTATTCTTCCTTTTCTCGTTAGCAGCTTGTGGAACCGGTGCAGGTTCGCCGACGGGGACCATACCGGCCACAGAGGATACAACCGTGACCGATGTTGCCGTCCTGCCCACGCCCGCGCCTTCTCCAACCTCAACAAATGTTTCGACCTCCGTAAACCAGCTCATTACATCGTTTACGGCTGCCGGTGCCGAAGTGGTCAATAAGGGCCGCTCCGAACAGGGTCTATTCTCCGGTGAAGGCATCGGCCTCTGGCATCTCACCGTCGACGAGGCCATTGTCAACGTCTACGAGTTCAGCAGTGTGGCTGCCCGCGAGGCTGTCAACCGTAACATCGCACCCCGGGGCGACGAGTATACGGTCACCGAAGGCGACACCACCGTGACAACCACCTGGGATAGCGAAGGAGTGTCGCGCTGGTGGGCGCTGGACAATCTACTCGTGCATTATGCGGGAGCGGATGAGGCCGTTATCCCCCTGCTCACGACCGTCCTGGGCCAACCCTTTGCCGATGGTTCTCGACCCTCTCGCCCTGAAGCAGGCAGCGGCAGCATCGCCGGCATTGGCGAATACGGCGTTAGCTTCCAGTATGATCCCTACCTGGCCGCCGGTATTCAGGCCGAGATAGCGGATGCCTTTACCGACGAAAACGGCATGAATTACTTGCTGCTGCCCCAACACCTGGCCTTCATCTTCGCCGGCAGTTATGCGGATGCCGATCCCCTGTTCCAACGACAACAGCTTAACGTGGAGACCATGCCCCGGATTGTCGTCTACCCGGCGGACGCGTATGCCGCCATGCACCCGCTGGCAAAGGCCCAGATCGAGCAATTGCAGGCTCTGTTAGAGGCTCGGCCGCCCATCCCCGGCGGTACCCTGCCTTATCTGCCCCTGGTTAACGCGGCCCAGGTTCTGCACAGCCAGCTGGCCTACCTGCCATTCGCCAACGGTGCCGGCGTGCGTTACGTGACCGCCTTCACACAGGATGTGTCCCCGACAACCAACCAACAGCTCATTTACACCTTTCAAGGGTTGACAGACGACGGGCTGTATTACGTGGCTGCCTTCTTCCCGGTGAAAACGGCCGTCCTGCCCGATACCGTTCGGGCAGAGGAGTGGGAGGGCTTCCACCTCAACTATGCGACCTACGTGGCGGAGACGAAAGCGGCGCTGGACAACCTGGCCCCGCTCGACTTCACGCCCGACCTCAGCCTGCTGGATGCGGTGGTAACATCGTTGGCGGCAGAGCCGGATGTAGAGTTAAGTGGTGCGGAAACGGTCGTGCCACCTGACGCGCGTGTTCGGATCGGGCCGGTGGGTGTGTACCAGGTTCACGACAGTGATACCGGTCTCTATCACCTGTACCGTGTTGAGGGGGACGGCAGCGTACGGGAGTTAGCCGAACGGCGGCACACTCTCTTACCTGCACCGGATGCGGGGCACGCCGTCTACATGGACGACGCGCGCCGCCTCTGGCTGGTTGACCTGGACGATGGTAGCGAGCGGCAACTGGCCGGAGACGCCGACCTTGCCTGGTTGCAGGTGTGGGGAGATGCCGATACGTTGCTGGTGGGGGTCTATCTTCCGGCCGACGAAAGCGAAGGTCTTTCTCTATCCACCGGGCACGTGGCCACGCTGGACATAGGGAGTGGCGAACTCCAGGTGGTTGACGAGGAGCACCTATCTCTGGGCCGGCCGACAATGGCTCCAGACGGGCAGTCCGTTGCTTACGACATCTCAGCCTATGCGACCGGCGAAACCACCGGTCTCATCTACCATCCAGACAGTGGCCCCCAGCCGCTAGATCCGGCCCTCTTTGATGACCTTGAGGGGGAACAGCCGTGCAACCTCTATAACCCCGCCTGGTCGCCGGATGGCAGGCAGATCGCCTGGCTGTGCGGTGGGGAAGCCGGTTCGCGCCTAATCGTCTTTGACCTGGTTCGCCAGACGGCGATGACTGTGTTCACCTGGCAGCCGGCCCAGTCTGGCGCGTTGCCGCCCTCGCCGGTTTGGAGCACTGACGGGAAATGGTTGGCGCTTGAAGTTTGGGCCAACAATGAAGCGGAAACTGGGCTGTGGGTCTTGCCAGCGGACGGCACGCTGGCCCGGCTCCACGTCCCAAACGGCCACCATCCTCTGTGGCAGAATTCATCCCAATTGTTTTACGCCGACCTGGATGAGAATATGAATGGCGATATCAAGGTATTTGACCTGGATTACGGTCGCCAGATCGGCGTATTGGATTTGCCGGCGGACGGTACGCTCTTACTGGCACCGTAGCAACTCCAGGGAAGAGTGACCATGCGCCAGACACTTCTACTTTTCTCGTTAATCGCTGCACTTATCTGGCTCAGCGGCTGCAACGTGAGCCACAGGCAAGAGCCGACGCTCTCATACACCTCCGGGCATATGCCTTTTACAGAGTTGCTTCCTGAGGAGCCTGACCCAGCGGCCCTGGCCGGCCGGGAGATACCCGGCTGCCGCTTGGCAGATCTACCTCCCTTCCACTGGAAAGAAGTGGATTCCGGGCTGGTCGACATTCGGACCTCTGAGGACTATGCCATACAGATTGAGTCACTGTATCAGGAAGGGTATCTGGGTTACCAGCAAGCCCGCGTGGAGTATCCCGAGGCGCCTGCGAAACGGCAACTTATAACCGGAACCTGATCCTCGTACCGCCGATTCCTCCTGAGTACCGTGTGGCGTTCTTGATAGCTGAATAGTGTGGCAAAAATGCACTAAAACCTAAGCCGGCAACCCCGGCTGTTACATTCGAGAGGAATAAGATGTCTGGACGAAAATATCTCGCGTTATTCATGGTCGTGCTCACCTTGCTGAGCGTTGCCTGCACGGCCGGGCAGGAACCGGCCGCTGCCCTTGTTTTACAAAGCGACGTAAGCCGGGAAACCGCTCCCGACGTCGCGCCCTCCGCAATGGACAAGCTGGTCGCCGGCAATAATGACTTTGCTTTCGACCTCTTCCACGCCGTCGCCGGAGAAGACGGCAACCTCTTCTTCTCCCCTTATAGCATCTCGACGGCACTGGCGCTGACGTATGCCGGCGCCCGCGGCGAGACGGCGGCGCAGATGGCCGGCACTCTTCACTACACCCTGCCCGAGGCTCAGCTCCACCCGGCGGCTAACGCCCTCAACCTGCACCTGACGGCGAGTGACGACGAGGAGCAATTTGAACTGACCGTGGCCAACGCCCTCTGGGGCCAGGAAGATATGGCGTTCCGGCAGGCGTATGTGGATCTGCTGTCCACCCATTATGGAGCCAGTTTGCGCCCGGTCAACTTCCAGAGCGAGGCGGGGCGCGAGGCGGCGGCTGGGTGGATTAACCAATGGGTCAGCGACGCGACTGACGAAAGGATTACCGACCTGGCCGACCCCCGGCTCTGGGACGACCTTACCCTGCTGGTCCTGACCAACGCCATCGCCTTTGACGGGTTGTGGCAACAGCCATTCGACGGGGATACGGAGAAAGCCGGCTTCACGCTGCTTGACGGCAGCCGGGTCCGGGTCCCCTTAATGCAACGTTACGCCACCATCACCCCTTACGCTGCCGGCGAGGGCTGGCAGGCAGCGGAACTGGCTTACCAGGGAGGGCGCGCACACATGCTCATCCTGCTTCCGGCCGAGGGCCACTTTGAGACCTTCGCCGGCAAACTGGATGCCGCCCGCCTGGCAGAAATTGAGGCCGCCCTGGCGCCCACAGACCTGTTACTTTATCTGCCGCGCTTCGAGTACGCTGCCGACCTGGAACTAGCCGAGACGCTGGCCGATATGGGCATGCCCCTGGCCTTTTCGGAGAGCGAGGCAGATTTCTCCGGCATGGCAGAGATCCCGCCCCGCCTCCGCCTCTACATCTCGCGCGTGCTGCACAAAGCTTATGTGGCAGTGGACGAACTGGGAACCGAAGCCGCGGGAGCAACGGAGATCGAAATGACGATCACGGGAGAGCCCTCTGTGCCGGAGGTAATGCGGGTCGACCGGCCGTTCCTCTTCCTCATCCGGGACACCGAGCGCGGCAGCATCCTCTTCCTGGGGCGCGTGGTAAATCCGGCATCGTAGAGGAGATCTGACCGGTTATGCCCGGCGGCCGGCCTACGCTTCGTAGGCGGCCTACGCTTCGTAGGCGAAGGTTTCATACTTCCCCTGACACGGATGCCCATGACAAAAGTGTAACTCGCGCCGGGCCGGGTGAAAGATGATGCCGGCGATGGTGCTGGAGTCGGAGGCCGGCGTGGGGTGGCGGCAGATAGAAGCGAGGGGGCCGTCGTGGCAGGCAAGCACCTCTTTTGCCCAGCTCACCGTAATCTCCCCGGATTCCCGCGCCAGCTCCTCCTGGAGCTTGCGGTAGCGCGCGGGGGAATTGCCGCGCAGCGGAGGCGGATCGGTATCGACATACGCGGGCTGCATGACCGGGCTGTTGAAGTGGTTGGTGTTAATGAGGACGTCTCGTTGGGCTTCGAGGATGGCGTGCTGCCGGTGGCCCATCTCAAAGACGGCCAGGTCACCGCTGCTGTCGGCCAGCAGGAAATTGTTGCGGCCCATCAGGGGCTGCGAACGGAGAAAGGCCAGGGCGGAGCGGACGTTGTCCTGCCCCTCCAGCACGTGCATCGCCAGGGCATAGGCGGGCAGGCCCGGACCCACGTCTCGTGAAGAGACGTGGGTATCGGTGATGGCCAGCCCGGCTTCGTTGAACCCGGCGACGAAGACCCCCGGGCTGCCGGCGCTGGTGATGTACGTATAGCGGTGGCCGGATTGGGGCTCGGCCCGCACCACCATCTGTAATGCCAGGTGTTCCCGCCGGTAGTCCCGGGTTTTGGCCAGGATGGACTTACCATCCCGGGTCGCCGCACCGGTGGCGGCCCAGGCACTGCAGCCATCGGCCGGATCCGGTGGCGGCGCCCCCGCACGAGTGGTCAGGGCATCCCGGAGAAACGCCACCAGATTGTAATCAAATAGACGAGTAAAGGAGATCTCCAGACCGGCAGCTATCCCTCGCACAAAGTCGACAATCGCCGGATCGGCGACCGCCAGCACCTCGCGCGTTTCGGCTACCAGGGCGTGGAAAGCGTCATCGGCACCGTCCTGCGCAAGCTGGGCCTCACGCCGGGCAATGGCTTCCAGGATGGCCGGGCGCAGGTCCCGAACCTGTTCGCCGTGCTGGTAGCCCATGGTGTAGTGGCTACCGCCGACGCGGATCACGCGCGCTTGCCGGTCAGGCATAGAGCCAGCAGGCTACCCGGTGCCCCTCAACCTCGACTTCCGGCGGGTACTCGGTGTAGCATTCAGGCATCTTCTCGGCAAAGCAGCGGGTGTGGAAGGGGCAGCCGGCGGGCGGATCGATAGGGCTGGGCACGGTCCCTTCCAGGATGATGCGCTCCCGCCGTTGTGCCCGGTCCACCTGGGGAATCGCCGCCAGCAATGCCTGAGTGTAGGGGTGCTGGGGATTGTCGAATAGTGACTGAGTCTCAGCCTGCTCCACAATGTGGCCCAGATACATCACCGCCACCCGATCGCTGAGATAGTAGATGACGCTCAGATCGTGGGCAATGAACAGGTATGTCAGGTTGTATTCATCTTGCAGCTCCTGCATCAGGTTGATGACCTGCGCCTGGATGGAGACGTCCAGCGCCGATACCGGCTCGTCGGCCACAATGAACTGGGGCTGCACCGCCAGGGCGCGGGCGATGCCAATGCGTTGCCGCTGTCCCCCCGAAAATTGGTGCGGAAAGCTATCGATGTGACGTTCCGACAGGCCGACTCTCCTTAGCAACCGGATCGTCTCCGCCTCCTGGTCCCGGGCGTTACGTATTCCCTGCTGCGCCAGGGCAACGCCGATAATGTTGCGCACCGTTTTGCGCGGGTTTAGCGAGGAGTAGGGATTCTGGAAAATGATCTGGGCCAGGCGGAAAAAGTTCAGGTGACGCCCCTCCTCCTCCGGGCCCATCTCGGGCGTGGCACTAACCTCGACCGAGTCATCAAAGAGGACCTGGCTGGCCCGGCGCATCTCCTGGTTGGAAACGGCACCAGGGGGCGCTGTTGGCACCCGGTCGCCAACCACCGGCCGGTCACGAAAATAGATTTGCCCCGCAGTCGGCTCGTGCAGGCGGGTAAGGACCCGCCCCAGCGTCGTCTTGCCGCAGCCACTCTCACCCACCAGGCCGAGGGTTTCGCCGGGATAAATCTGGAGGGAGACGCCGTCGACGGCTTTGACCAGCCGGTCTTCCTGTCCCGCCAGGAGCTTGCCCAAGAGACTGGCCTCGATAGGGAAGTACTTCTTGATGTTTCGGGCCTCGATCAGAGGCAATTTACGGTCGTTCACCGGGGGGTCTTCCACGCTTCCTCCTCCGTCGTGTAACGTTCTCCTTCTTCGTAAAGAATACACCGTGCATATTGGTCAGGGGCAACGGCGCGCAGGCGTAATTCAGCGCTGCGGCACGCGGGACGAACCAGGGGGCAGCGGGAAGCAAAGGCACAGCCGGCGGGAAGATCGACCAGGTCGGGGACTTCGCCGGGAATGGGGTTGATCTTCGCCGCCCGCCGGTTGATCCGGGGCAGGCAATTGAGCAACCCCTGAGTGTAGGGATGCTGGGGATTTTTAACCACCTGGTCAATCGGTCCGTGCTCGACGATGCGCCCGGCATACATCACGGCAATGCTGTCGCAAAATTCGGCAGCCAGGGCGAGGTTGTGGGTGACCAGGATAATGCCGGTGCCGCGTTCGCGATTAATGCGCCGCATCAGGTCCATGATCTGCGCCTGGATCGTGACGTCGAGGGCGGTGGTCGGTTCGTCGGCCAGCAGCAGGGCGGGCTCGTTGACCAGGCCGATGGCGATGAGGGCGCGCTGCTGCATCCCGCCGGAAAACTCGTGGGGATAGGCGCGATAACGCACCTGGGGATCGGGAATCCCGACCTCTTCCATCACCTCCAGCACCCGCTCCTTCTCCCGCCCGCCACGACGGTCAAAAAGCCAGTGGGGACGCCGGCCCTGGCCCACACCATGGAGCCGCAGCGCCTCCCGGATCTGCTCGCCTACCGGAAAGACCGGATTGAGCGTGCTCAGCGGATCCTGGAAGATCATGGAGATCTCCTTTCCCCGCACCTGGCGCATGGCCCGGCGCGGAAGCCGGTGCAGCGGCTGTTCCCGGAAGTAGATCTCGCCATCGATCTGCCCCGGGTAAGGTACCAGGCCCAGAATGGAGAGCAAGACGGTACTTTTCCCGCTGCCCGACTCGCCGACAATGCCCAGAATTTCGCCGGGCTTGACGCGCAGATTGACGCTATTAACCGCCTGAACCACGCCCCGGCCGGTGGGGAAAACGGTTGTCAGATTTCGCAGCTCCAGCAAAGGATTACTCATTTACTCACTCCATCTTCAGACGCGGGTCGAGAATGTCCCTCAACCCTTCGCCAAAGATATTCAAGGAGAGAACCAGCAGGACAATGGCCACCCCCGGTAAGGTAGACACCCACCAGGCAGTGAGCATCACGTCACGTCCGGTGGCAACCATCGAGCCCCAGGCGGGGGTCGGCGGCTGGATGCCCAGGCCCAGAAAGCTCAACGACGCTTCGGTAACGATAAAGAAACCCATGCGCAGGGTCGCCAGGACAAAAACCGACTGGATAATATTGGGCAAGATCTCCGTTCCGATAATGGCCGTGTGGCTCCGGCCGAGGGCCCGGGCTGCCTCCACGTACTCCCGCGTCTTTTCACTCATGATTTCTCCCCGTACCAGGCGGAAAAATTCAACCCAACCTTTAAAGGTCAGGGCCAGAATGAGGTTGCCGAAGCCCGGCCCGATAAAGGCCATCATGGCAATGGCAAAGATCAGGAAGGGGAAAGCCATGAGCAGATCGGCAAAACGGGAGAGGACAGTGTCCAGCCAGCCACGGTAATAGCCGGCGAGGGCGCCCAGTATCCCGCCAACGCCCACGGAGATGGCCACGGTAAGAAAGCCGACCAGCAAGGAGATGCGGGCGCCAAAGATGATGCGCGTCAGCAGATCCCGGCCCTGCATATCAGTGCCCAGCGGGTATTCGAGCTGGCCTCCCTCCTGCCAGGCCGGCGGCAATAACCGCTGCCGCAGATTTCCCAGCTCCGGATCATGGACGGTGATCGGTTCGGCAAAAATGGCGGCGAGAATGAAGAGCAACACGACCAGGCCGCCAATGAGGGCGATGGGTTGTTGCGTCAGTTGCTGCAGAAAGTCGATTAGCTTGCGCCACCAGAGCCGCAACCTGATCTGCCAGGGATACCACCAGCCTGCGGTTGGGGCAGTAGTAGATGCACTCATTTGTTGCTCCAGCAAGCAGTGGAAGCGATGTGAGGGTGAAAGGTTGCCGGCTCGTTTCCCACTGCCTGTGTTCGGTTCATAAGGTGATCTTCGGATTCAAGTAGGTGTACATCACGTCGACGACCAGGTTGGCGGCAACGAAGGTAAAGGCGTAAACCATCACCGCACCCTGAATCAGCGGGAAATCGCGGTTGAAGATCGCTTCCACCACCGTCCGGCCAAGACCGGGCCAGCTAAACACAGTTTCGACAATCATGTTGCCCCCCAACAGGACGCCTACCTGCAGGCCCACCACGGTGACGGTGGGGATGAGGGCGTTGCGCAAGGCGTGCTTGACCACCACCAGCCACTCGGGGGCACCCTTGGCGCGGGCCAATTGGACAAAATCGGAGCGCAGCACCTCCAGCATGCTGGAGCGCAGCACCCGGGCGACGATGGCGGCCACCGCGGCTCCCAGAGTAACTGAGGGCAAGATGAGGTGGGCCAGTGCACTCTGCAGCGCCGGCCAGTTGCGGGTCAAGACGCTGTCCATGACGTAGAAGCCGGTGATGTGCTGGAGGGTGATGTCGGACCCGAGCCGCCCCTGCACGGGCAGCCACCCCAGCCCAACGGCAAAGATCAAGATGAGAACGATTCCCAGCCAGAACGCGGGCATGGAAATGCCAAGAAAGGCGAAGCTCATGCTCAGGCGGTCCAGCAACGAATTCTGGCGCACAGCCGAGATGATGCCGATGGGGAAGGCCACGAGCAAGGCAAAGAGAAGGGCGCCGCCGGCAAGCTCGATGGTGGCCGGTAAGCGGTCGCCGATCAGCTCTGTTACCGGCCGTTTCTTGATGTAGGAGTAACCCAGGTCGCCACGGAGCGCATCGCGCAGGAAGTACCACAACTGGGTGGTGATCGGCTCGTCGAGATGGAATTCACTCTGTAACTGCTCGATTTCTCCGGCAGAGATCGCCCCACCCTGCCCCATCATAATGTCTACCGGGTCGCCGGGCGTCATGCGGATAAAAACAAAAACGATGACGGCGACCCCCAGCATAATGGGGATGGTGTAAAGGATACGCTCAATGATTTTAACGGCCCTCACGGCGAACTCCTCAGCATATGCGTTTGAGAAAGGTCAGCTGCCGGCCGATCGCTTCTGCCAACGACCGGCCGGCCAGGATAAGGTAATCGATTACTCGGCCATCGTGACGTCGTGGAGATTGATGCGACTGTCCGAAGCCGGCTCCCAGTTTTGTACCGTTTCGCGGTTCGCTTCTGCTACCTCGGGCAGTACCAGGAAGACGGCCGGCGCCTCGTCGTAGACGATTTGCTGTGCTTCGTCGTAGATCTCCTGGCGTGTGGCGGTGTCCGACTCAGTCTCGCCGGCGCGGGTCAACTCGTCTACCCGCTCATTGCTGTAGCAGGAGAAGTTGCCGCGACCGTAGGGCTCGCCTTCAACATAAGTGTGCCACTTCGCTTCGAAGTGGCCGACCGGATCAAAGGCAGAGTCACCCCAGTCGTCGAGGAAAGCCTGTCGCTCGCAGTTCAACAACTGGTCTCTGAGAACACTATACTCCCAGAAGCGCACGCCGGCGTCAATGCCCAGCTCGCGATACATCGTGGCCAATGCCTCGGCCTGCGGTCGCCAGACCTCGATGGTGTCGATGGTGAAAGCGAAGGATTGCCCATCCTGATCCAGGATGCCATCGCCGTCGCTATCGGTCCAGCCGGCCTCGCCCAGCAGTTCCAGGGCCATCTCCGGATCATAGGGATAGGGCTCAAGGTCCTCGTTGACAAAGTTATTAAAGGGTGAGAGAGGCCCGGGCAGGGGCACGGCACGCCCACCATAAACCGCTTCGATGAGCAAATCCTTGTCGATAGCATAGTTCATGGCCTGGCGTACGGCCGGGTCGCTGAAGAGAGGATCGGTCACGTTGAGCTGGATCCAGATCGGCTGGGTGCCCGGCGCTGATTGGACGTCGACGCCCGGGGTCTGGTCGAGGGTGTCCACGAGCTCGTTGGGCACGGACTGGATAATATCCACCTCCCCGGCCAGCAGCGCGGCTGCCCGCGTAGACGATTCAGGAATAACCTGGAACACAACCCGCTCGACGCCGGCCGGGCCCACAGGCTCGAGATCGGGGGCGCCACCCCAGTAATCGTCGAAGCGCTCCATCACAATCTGGTCGTCAAGCTGCCCCTGGACAAATTGGAAGGGGCCGGTGCCGACGGGGTTATTGATGAACCCTTCGGTGCCGACTTCCTCAATGTAATCTTTGGGCACAATCTGCTGGTGAACCAGCAACTGCATCGCCGGGGGCCAGACGCTATTGAAATTAAGGCGAACGGTGTAGTCGTCCACTTTCTCCACCGATTCGAGGGGGGCGATCAGGCCCTTGCGCGGTGATGTGTGGGGCTCGGGGTATTCGATGGCGTTCTCGTTAATGATCCGCTCGAAGGTGAAGACGACGTCGTCGGCCGTCATGTCCTCGCCGTTGTGGAAGGTAACACCTTCGCGTAATTTTACTTCCAGGGTCGTATCGTCTACCCAATTCATCTCCTCCGCCAGTTCCAGATGTACGCCACTGCGCGTGTCCCTCGTCACCAGGCCGTCGAACATATTGCGGATCACCGTCTCCGACGTCCGGCTGCGGTGGTCGGCGGGGTCCAGGGAGGTGGGCGCTTCGGCCAGAGCCACGACCAGGCTGGTGCGTCCGGGTTCCGGTGTAGCCGTTACTTCTACCTGGACTTCTACTTCTCGTTCAACCTCTACGACCCGCGTTTCGACGACGGTAACCTCCTCCCCCTCGACTATGCGCGTGACTTCTACTTGCTCAATAACGGTTTCAACTTCTGGCTCGCCGCCGCAACCAACAATGATGGTAAGGGCAAAGAGCAAAACTAGAAACGCGATGCCTTTCCCCCAACGTCTGCTATGCATTTTCTTTCCTCCTATAACTCGATAGCCAGACAAATTTGCTAAAGTTTCCGATCCTCAGATTACTACCCTCTTGCCAGTTTTTTTCCTCACCTCCTTTCGTCTAAGATTTCGCCTCAGGCAACGCGGGTAGGAGCATTGTTGGCCGGAAAACCGTGCCCGTAAGCTGACGATGAACGATCAGGCCGGCAGTGGTACCCCGGCCGCTTCCTCTTCTGCCAGCGCCACCAGTTCGCGGCGCATCACGCGCAATGCCCGTTCCGGATCGATGCGCCCGTAAAGCCCTCCCAGAATCGAGACCAGATAAGAAGCATCCAGCAGCACCTGGCCGTCCGGCCGCAACACCTGCGGCTGATCCGGATCGTACTGGGCCCCCCGGGCGATCAGGCTCAGGTCGCGGCGCAGGTCGGGATTACCACTCTTCATCTTATGGTAGATGGTTCCGCCAATAAGCAACGTAGTCACCGGCTGATTGAAGAAATTGACGCCGTACTGCATGAAGTAGGTTTCCGTCTCTTCCACCCGCCCCAGGTTGCGCCGCGTGGCCACGGCCATAATCTCCCGGGCCAGGAAAGAGCGCGCGGCATTTTCCAGGCGGGAGCGTGGCATCTGCAAGGGGTGCTCAGAAACCCAACTAAGGTATCCGTCGAGATCCACGGCAATTCCCCGGCCGTTGCCCGAGACAAAACGCCGGAACGGATCGTCATTGGCCGGCGCGACGGTCGTGAATTTCTCGGCCAGGAAAGCGTTCAGATCCTGCTCCATGGCCCCACTCTGGAAGCGCTCGAGCTCCTTGACGTTGGCGGCGTTGTAACTCAGGCCGTACTTGCCTTCGACGCGGCGGTAGGCCAGGGGCGTATTAGGCGTTTTTAAGATGGTGCGCTTGAGGCGCTTCGTCCGATCGTCGCCGGGATATTTGTAGAGCGGGTTATCGCGGACGTTGGAGTAGAAATCGGTGGTGGCACCGCCGATATCCAGGGCCATGATGTTGCCCATTCCCGGCTCGTCGCCATATCCCCTGGCCAGGAGGTTAATGCCGCGGAAGGCGGCGCGGGGGGTAGGAATGAACTTCTCGCTCATATACTCTTCCACCACGTCGAAGCCCTTGCCGCGGATAATGACCGTCTGGAACAGCTCGCGGATCGCCTCGTTCACGACCTCGATGTGGAACCGGTTCACTTCGGGCATCACATTCTCCGTGATGCGGATGTCCACGCCGTTGTCCCGGAAAATTTTCTCAACTTCCCGGCGACAATCCTGGTTGCCGGCGTAAATAACGGGCACGCCATAATCGGTGTGGGTGGCGTGGTGGGCGTGCTCCGCAAGGACGCGCGCGTTATGTAACTGGGTTTGCGTGTCACCGCCGCGATCGACGCCACCGGCCAGGAGGATGATCTCGGGCTGATCGACCTCGTAAATCTGGCGCGCCTCTTCCGGCGTCAATTTACCATCGTAACTGGCCAGCAGTTTGGCGCCGGCCGTCAGCGCCGCCAGATCGGCGGCAAAGCCACTCTCTTCCTTCACCAGGCTGACGGTCACCATCTTCAGGCCACCCTTGGCACTGGAGCAGGGGAGCTTCACGTCAAACTTGCTCATCGCCTCTTCCAGGGGTTGCCAGTCGCCTCGCTCCTCGCACGCCTCCAGCACGCCCAGGCCGCCGGCCAGACCGACCCGGATGTCGTCGGGCGTCGTCGGCACATAGCTTAATTCGAACTCCTCCGTGGCGGCATCGAAGAGGCCAATCTTGGTGAAGGTACTGCCAAAGTCAACCACCAGCGCCTTCAGTTGGTCCAGATCACCCGGCCGGACGCCGGCGCTGCGACGCGCCTGGTCGACGACAATGTCGTCGATAGGTTCCACGTCGTCGGCGATATAGTTCTCGTCATCTGCCTGCTGGATGCTCTCGTCAAAGTACCAGGGGAAGCGCTCGCGAACCCTGTCGACTCGCTCGAACTCGCTGGCCACCGGCTCGCCGTAGATCTCGTCGATGCGGCACATGCCGTTTTCCACCTTGGTGCGGCAGGCGCCGGCCAGCTCGTAGCGCCGGTCGACGACGGTGATGTGCGGGGCCTGGTAGAGGCCGGTCTGCAGGCCGAGATCCATGGTGTCCGGGCTGATCAGGCCGCAGGTGCCGGTGCGGTAATTCTCATCGTCGACGAAAGAGAGGAGCATCGTCTCGAAGTTGCGTTCCGGATCCTCATCCGGCTCGTTGGCCCATTCCCAGAAGTTGTCTACGGTCACCGGGCCACGGTAGCCGCCGAGGAGCGCGCCGTGGAGCAGATTGTACATCGCCCCCTCTTTTAGCTCTCGCTTGCGCTCCTTCAGCACCGGGTCGGCCCAGATGTCGGGCACGTGCCCTTTCTCAAAGTCCCAGCAAACCTGCTTGGTAATTTCGCAGGACTCGATAATGTCCTCGGCCTTGGCCTCGTGGTGGGCCTCGGGGAAACTGACCACGTGCAGGATATCGGGCTCCATGTAGAGCTGGGTGTAGACGCCGAACGCCAGGTGCCCTTTGGCCTGGTGCAGGTTGGGCGGGAAGCTGGGCAGGCCGGAACGGGTCTCGCGGATGATGTTGAAATCTTCGTAGTGGCGCGTGAGCGGTTCGATCAGTTCGTAGGAGGCCTTCATCTTCGCCAGGTCGTCCAGGGCGCTGATTTCGGGCGGCAACTCGAACATCATCTGCATCACGTAATGCTTGATCCCCAGCTTGAGGGCGATGACGCCAACCAGGACGTGATCGGTCACCTGCATGTCGTCCGAGGCGTAGCGCAGACCCCACTGGTGGGGGTCGTTGATCTCCAGCGGCTTGCCCTGCTCGGCCCAGAAACGGATGGTGTCGTAATGCTCGGCAAAGCTATCGCGGATGGAGATGGGGCCCCGGCCGTCCAGCTCGTTGTAGAAGAAGATGGGCACGGCGGGGAAGGCCATGTTGAGGTGTTCTTCCCACAGTTGGGCCAGGGTGACCAGCTCGTCGGTGCCGGTATAGATACGCGTCAGGGGATGATTGCCGCGCTGGCAGGCAGCCTTCAACCGCTGCAGATCCTCGATGGTGCGAATGGGTGCCCCACCCTGCCCGCGCAGATACTTATCCGGATCTTCCTCACCCCGGATAAACTTGGCCAGCATCTCCTGCGAAGGCTGGTCCGGGGCCAGCGAGACGATTTCAAGGGCTCCAGCATCGGCCAGCTTCTCGATGGCGGTGATGGTCGGCTCGACCGTTTCCGCGGCGATGCCGATATGGGCGCGGATGATCGGCCGGTTCTCTTCTTCGCGCACCTGCTGGATCCGCTCGACCAGATAGTCGGACCACTCGATCTGCCGCTCCCGCTTCTGAACCGCCAGTCCCTCGGCGAAATCTTCCAATTCTTCCATGCTGATATAGTCGTCGGCCACCAACTCAAAGAAATTGTGGAAGTGCTCGCGCCCTTTGTACTCCTCGGCCATCGCCTCCAGGTCGAAGTGCCGTTCCTCCTCCGGGGTGAACTCATCCGGTTCCAGGGGGAGGCCGGTCATGGCCCGCACGACGTTCGCCGCGGGGCGCAGACCGCTGAAAGCGTAGCGGATGCCGCTCTCGCGCGGGCGCAGCCCATATTGGGTGGCCAGCTCGACAAACTCGCCGATGAGCTTGTCCACGTGCAGATCGCCGAGACGCATGGAGATGCCCACCACTTCCGGGCGCGCCTCGCGAATCTTGTTGATCACATCGGGGATGGGGACGGCCGGGCCGAGTTTGACGGCAACGTAGCCCACGCCCCGATCTTCCATCCAGTCGCCAAAACCTTCGACGCCCAGGTTGTGGACACAGGCGCCGATAGCGCCCACCATCACCCGTCGTTTCTTGTCTTCTGTCGGAAAATCCTTGGCTGATTGAGTAGCCATTTTTCAGAGCCTCCTCTCAAATCGTGGCTAGAACCTTATGGAGTGTATTTCAAGAGATGCCTCTATCGAGGCATAATTGGGACAGATGGGCTATTCCGTACGCCTGGGGCGCGCGGGAGTCGCCAAGATCGGCGCCACAAATGGATTGCCCATCCAGGTAACACCGGCCCAACCGTTCCTGGGCCCAGCGAATTACCGCGTCAATAGCCGGCGTGGATACGCCGGCCAATTCGGCGATGCCGCGGACGACAACCAGACCACAGGGCACATCCTCGCTCAGGTAGCGCGCGCGGAAATCGACGGCAAAGCGGCCGTTGCCCACGGCCCGGGCCGGCAGGCGCAAACCGGCATAGGCGCGATTGGTATTGAACGCCTGTTGCAGGCTGCCGGCATCCTCAATATCGTCCGGGTAAGCGGCCAGCAACCATTCGTAGAGGGGCATGACCTCCTCAGGATTGAAATCGGGTAGCTGTTTCCCCAGGCGACTGGCCACGGCCTGCACTTCGCCGCTCAGGGCCTGCAGGATGCCGGCCGTGAAATCATCCACTCCCTGGTAAAATAGGGGAGTCTCCCCTTCTCCGTACGTCTCGTCCTCGCAGCCATGGCAGAGCCCATACATGATGCCCGGGTGAATAAGCTGGCCGGTGTTGGCCAGGGTGAGGGCCAGAAAGGAGCCGATGGGCTGCAGGTTCACATCCAGCAGGGAACGGAGCGTTTTCGCGACGGTGGTGGTGGCGGTGCCGGGGATCGCCGCCAGGTCGATGCGCGCCTTGGTTCCCAGGATGCTCACTTCCCGGCCGTAGTCGGTGATGCGGCAGGCCCAGGGCAGTGTCTGCAGACCGGCGACGGTGACGGGGAGCGTTTCTGAGGCAAACATGGTGCGCGCCTGCAGATCGAAGCCGCTGCGCGCGGGTAGGGCCACGATGGTCGCGCCCGCTTCCAGATAGGGAACAATCGCTTCCAGGGTGGAGCCATGGGCGTAGGCAGGCAGCGCCAGCAGGATGAGGTCACTGCCCGGGATAACGTCGGCAGCGGCAGCACTGATGCAGCGGGCCTGCCCGCTCAGGGTGCTACCGCCGGCAAAGCGAGCCTGTAGCCCGCCCTCGGCCATGCGCTCCCGCAACCGGCTGGCTTCGTCGGCGAAGGGGGCATAGATCTGGACCTGCCACCCGGCCTGAGCCACCAGGGGTACCAGGACATGCGCGGCGTTGCCCCCACCGCAGATCGTTGCTCTGCGGGTTGTGTCTGTCCCGGCTATCCCTCCAACCATCATTTACTCCTTTAGCAGCATGTCATTCTTCAGATACAGCTCCTCGATCCGTTCGATGGCAGCCATACCGGCCTCCGGCCGGCGGTCGGCGATGGTTGCCGCAATGAGGTCGATGAGGGCGACGATGCCGCCAAGGGAGCGGCTGTGCGCCGGCCCTTCGGTGTCGGCAACGAGCACATGGTCGGCAAGGCCGGCCACCTGGGAAACAGGGCTATCGGTGATCGCCACACAGGTGGCGCCTGCCTCCCGGGCCACCTCCAACGCTTCCAGCGTGCTGCGGATGTAGCGCCAGATACTGACCACGATGACCAGGTCACCGGGGGCGATATGGGCCAGGTGCAATACCTGCCCGACTCCTTCGTTGAGAAAGGCCCTGGCTGAAAGACCGAGCATCACCAGGTGGTATTCGGCCAGAATCGCCGCAGCAGAGGAGAGACCGCTGCCGAAGATCTTGATCTGCTCCGCGGCCAGAATCGCCTCTACGGTCCGGTCCAGTTCTTCTTGCGCGATGCCGGCCATCGTCTCCCGCACCATCCGCGTCCCTACCTCGGTGACCCGCCCGCGCAGATCGTGGTCGTCATGACCGTTGGCCACGCGTTCGGCCATTCTCTCGGCAATGGTACGGTAAGCGGGCAGGGCGGTGCGGATCGCGTCCTGAAGGTCGGTGTAACCTTCATAGCCCAGGGCGCGGGCGAAGCGAACGACGGTAGCCGGGCTGATATCAACCTCCGCGGCGATGTCACCGGCGGAATAAAAAGCAGGGGCGGTTTCGTTTTCCAGCAGAAAACGGGCCAGCGTGCGCTGTTTGGGCGAGAGGGAGTCGAATTCTTTCAGGATTCTGTCGCGAATTTGAGAAACTGGCATATTGGTTGCTTGGACCTTTCGGCGTTTATCGCTTGACCAACTGCTGAACAGTATAACAAGTATGGAGAAGGTTTGCAACAGTTGTTTCAAGTCAGTCATAGATGAAACAACTGTTTCAATTGGCGACAATGGGTGCAATTTACACTCTTTTTACCGTTGCCACACAAATTCTGAAGATCCCCGCGCTATGCTATAGCCAATTAGAGAAACCCGTCTAAGAAAGGAGTAGATAAGATGGACCTGTTAAAGAAGGTAATGTACATGGGTGTGGGGGCTGTGGTTGTTCTGCTGGTCCTGTTCGGCGTGGCGAGAGGCTTTGCCCAGGATGACGGCAGCGCACAGCCGGCGACCGGAGAAGGCGCAGCGGTAGCAACCACTTTGCGCGGGCAGGCAGCGCTGGCCCACCCCGGCACGGAACGGCCGGAGCGGGACACCCTCCTGGCCGAGGCGTTGGGCATCAGCGCCGAGGAGTTGGAGGCGGCGCGCGAAGAAGTGCGGCTGGCGGGCATCGACGCGGCCCTGGAGCAGGAATTGATTACCGAAGCGCAGGCGGAGATGCTGCAGGAACGAGCGGGACGCCTGCCCGGCCGGATGCCCTTCCCGGTAGCGGAATTCGAGTTTGATGCAGAAGCGGTGCTGGCCGACACCCTGGACATCAGCGTTGAGGAGCTGGCAGCGGCGCGCGAGGAAGCGCGGGCCCTGGCCCTGGAAGCACAGGTAGAGGCCGGCCGGATCACGGAAGAAGAAGCGGAATTGATGGTCGCCCGCCAGGCAGTCAGAGATTATTTCGACCGGGACGCCGTGATCGACTTGATGGAACAGTTGTATGGGGACGCGGTGCAGCAGGCGCTGGATGCCGGCGAGATCACCGAGGCACAGGCGGAGCTGTTGCTGGAAACCCCACCCGCGTTCGAGCGCTTTGACCAGGGCGGGCGCCGGGCGGGCGGCCACGGCCGGGGTGACCGGCACGATGGACCGGCAGGTTTCGCACCCCGGGCACCTGGGACAGCAGGGATGGGCGCCTAAACGGACAGACAGCCAACAGATATCGACGACAGGCCGGCAGCGCAACTGCCGGCCTGTTTTATGGCGTAGCAGATAGTCCGAATTGCCGGATCAGCTTGCCCGTTGTCTATGATGGCGTCCTCGACAGAGACCGCTGGATGGTAAGCGGTACCCCGTTACCGGGAAACTCCGCCGGGCGTTATCCAGCAACATTGGTAGCTCGCGACAATTGGTCTACAATGGCTTTCCTGCGTTAAACCGGCCAGGGGATAAAGGAGTATGCCGACTTTCAATGGCAACGGGTTGGCCTATCATTACGTGGAGGCGGGGCAGGGTCCGGCCGTGCTCCTCCTGCACGGGTTCACCGGCAGCAGCGAGAACTGGCAACCGTTGCAGGCAGCGCTGGCCGATGGCTACCGGGTGATTGCCCTGGACCTGCCGGGCCACGGGCAGAGCGAGGCGCCGTCCAACCCCGCCCGCTACGGAATGGCGGCAGTAGCGGCGGATGTTGGGGCATTGCTGGACCATCTACAAAGTGGCCCGGCCCACCTGCTGGGTTACTCTATGGGCGGGCGGCTGGCCCTTTACCTGGCGCTGACAGAGCCGCACCGCTGGCGCTCGCTGATTCTGGAGAGCGCCTCGCCGGGACTGGCAGCAGCGGCAGCGCGGGCGGAACGACGGGCGCGGGACGAAGCGCTGGCAGCGTGGATCGAGGCAGAGGGAATCGAAGCGTTTGTAGACCGCTGGGAAGCGCTGCCCCTGTTCGCCAGCCAGCGAAGGCTGCCGGACAGGGTGCGGCAACAGCACCGGACCGGCCGGTTGCGCAACCGGCCGGAGGGGCTGGCCAACAGCCTGCGGGGAATGGGAACCGGCGTCCAGCCATCGCTGTGGGCGCAACTGGCGAAGCTATCGCTGCCGGCTTTGCTCATTGCCGGGGC
>Ga0207752_1000441_pt1 | contig 19438 bp, 17 predicted proteins | sample Pon2CUnioCityCA_6_FD_187272 | JGI IMG/M metagenome (GOLD analysis project Ga0207752, IMG submission 187272) | Marine sediment microbial community from Union City, CA, USA - Pond 2C Sediment 2 (SPAdes) | ecosystem: Environmental > Aquatic > Marine > Intertidal zone > Salt pond sediment ...
AAGTTCCGGGTGGCGGGCGTGGAGTCGGTCAACGGGCTCACCAACACCCTGGTGGCCAACTACCTGGCCGGTTTCGAAGGGCGCTGAAGCGGCGCCCGGTTATTTACCGGGCTGGGCGTTGTTCTGACCGATCAGACGCTGGGCCAGGATATTGGCCACATTGCGCATGATCACGTAGCCGATGCGCGGATTCTTTTTCACCACTTCATGCAGGATATCGGCATACAGGTGCAACAGCACCGACCGCTGGCGCGCCCGCGCCGAGGCGGTACGGGTAATCTGACACACCAGGGCCATCTCACCGAGGATCTCCCCGGGTTTCATGATGTGCACCACACCCTTGCCCTTGACGTCGATCTCGACTTCACCGGCCAACAGGATGTACATGCTGTTGCCGTCGTCGCCCTGATTGAACAGGACCTCGCCTTCCTCGGTGACCGCCGAGGAACACATGGACAGGACCTTCAACAACTCATCCTCCATCAGCCCGTCGAAGATCGGCAGCTTTTTCAGGATCGGCACCGCCTTGGCGCGGGCCACCACTTTTTCGGAGACTTTCTGAGTCACTGAGGTTCCTCGTCAACGTATCGTTGGCCGCTGCCTGCACACCTCGGGGAGGCCGATGGGCGCGACGAATTGGTATAATCCCAACGGCTTGATCCGACGCAGCATCGAACGGGTTTCATTGTCCAATAAATCGACCGCGCGGGCCGATTCTGTAGGCGATCACCCCCTCGCCAAGCCCGCCAAGGAGCCGTTTCAGCGGTGACCGAGCAGCAATTAACAATTCCGACCCGCGGGCGCTTCGCGCCCTCGCCCAGCGGCCCGCTGCACTTCGGCTCGCTGGTCAGCGCCGTCGGCAGCTATCTGCAGGCGCGCCAGCACGGCGGGCGCTGGCTGCTGCGCATCGAGGATCACGACCGACCGCGCGAAGTGCCCGGCGCTGCGCAGCGGATCATCGCCAGCCTGCGCGCACACGGCTTCGAATGGGATGCGCCGCTGATCTACCAGTCGCAGCGCGCCGAACTGTACGAGACCGCACTGCACCGCCTGCGCGCCGCCGGGCTGCTGTACAGCTGCCGCTGCTCGCGGCGCCAGCTGCGCCAGAGCGCGCGCAGCGGCGCCGGCGGCCCCATCTATCCCGGTACCTGTCGCGCGCTGAATCTGCCGGACGACGACGCCGCGCTGCGCCTGCGGGTGGCCGGCGAGATCGCTTTTGACGACGCCCTGCAGGGCAGCTTCACCCAGGATTTGCCGGCCGAGCTGGGTGATATCGTGCTGCGCCGCCGCGATGGCTGCTACGCCTATCAGCTGGCGGTGGTGGTCGACGACGCGCAACAGGGGATCACCGAGGTGGTGCGCGGCGCCGATCTGCTCGACAACACGCCGCGGCAGATCTATCTGCAGCGCTGCCTCGGCCTGCCGACACCGCGCTATCTGCACCTGCCGGTAGCCAATAACGCCGCCGGCGAAAAGCTCAGCAAGCAGACCTTCGCCCGCGCCCTCGACGATAGCGATCCACTGCCGGCGCTGCGCCTGGCCTGGGCCTTTCTCGGCCAGCCTGAGCTGCGCGCCGGCAGCGTCGACGCCTTCTGGCGCGCTGCGCTGCGCGACTGGTGCTGCCAGCGTCTGCCACGGCTGCGCGCCCTGCCCGCCCCGGCGCCCGACAACCCAGGCGGCTGAGCGCCGCGCAAACCATGCGCTGGCGGCAGGCCGCGAGCGCTGATCCAGCCCTCGCCAGCAGTGACATTTGCGTTACGTCTGGTAACAATGGGGGTCTGTGCCGCGCGCTTTACCGCACGGCGCATCCCCAGTGCCACCGCGGAGTCAGCCAGTGCCGGAATCCAGCAACAGCCGCAGTGCGGGCGAGCGCGTGTTTCTGCTGCTGCTGCTCGCGCTGTTCCTGTTCGCCTCACCTTTTGCCGAGTGGTGGGCCTCATCGCGGCTGCCCTGGCACTTCCCCTTCACCCTGTGGTTGCTGCTGATCGCGCTGGTGGCGGCCAATCAGTTTCTGGACCGGCGACGGTGACACTCGAACTCTGGGAGCTTTTCCTCGCTGCGGTGGCCTATCTCGGCGCGCTGTTTTTTGTCGCCTACGCCGCCGAGCGCGGGCGCATTCCGGCGCGGCTCGTCTCCCACCCGCTGACCTACGCCCTGTCGCTGGGCGTCTACGCCACCTCGTGGAGCTACTACGGCAGCGTCGGCCTGGCACAGAGTGGCGGCTACAATTTCCTGACCATCTACATCGGTGTCACCATCGCATTCATCTTTGCGCCGACGCTGGGCCAGCGGGTGCTGCATATCGCGCGCGACTACCAGTTGGCCTCGCTGGCCGATCTGTTCGCCTTCCGCTACCGCGGCCAGGCCACCGGCTTTCTGGTCACCCTGTTCATGCTGTTCGGCGTGATGCCCTACATCGCGCTGCAGATCCGCGCTGTAACCGAGTCGATCCGCACCATCACCCACGAGGCGCCGCCGGAAATCATCGCGCTGGTGTTCTGTGTCACCCTGACGGTGTTCGCGATCCTTTTCGGCGCGCGCCACATCACGCCGCGCGAAAAACACGAGGGGCTGGTGGCGGCGATCGCCTTTGAATCGGCAGTCAAGCTGGTCGCCCTGCTCAGTGTCGGCGCCTTTGCCGTGTGGGGGGTGTTCGGCGGCCTCGACGAGCTCGACCTGTGGCTGCAGGCGCGCCCGCAAACGCTGGAAGCACTCTACCGCCCGGTGATCGAAGGCCCCTGGGTAACGCTGTTGTTCCTCGCCTTTTGCGCCGCCTTTTTGCTGCCGCGCCAGTTCCACATGACCTTCACCGAAAACCTGGCACCGAACGCGCTGGGCACGGCGAGCTGGGTGTTTCCGCTCTATCTGCTGCTGCTGAATCTGCCCATCGTGCCGATCCTCTGGGCCGGGCAGCACCTCGGCGTGGCCACCAGCGCCGACTTCTACCCGCTGGGCATCGCCCTGCAGCACGGCCACGGCGCGCTGGCGCTGCTGACCTTCATCGGCGGCATCTCCGCGGCCAGCGCGATGGTCATCGTCACCACCCTGGCGCTGGCCTCGATGTGCCTCAATCACCTGGTGCTGCCGGCCAGTCTGGTGTCGTCGCGCGCGCAGACCGATCTGTACCGCTGGATCCTCTGGGGCAAGCGCATCGCCATCGCCGCGATCATCGCCGCCGGCTACGCTTTTTATCGCCTGGTGGTGCGCGACGAAGGCCTGGTCGAGCTGGGGCTGATCTCCTTCGTCGCCATCGCCCAGTTGCTGCCCGGCCTGCTGGGCCTGCTGTTCTGGCCGCGCGCCAGCCGGGTGGGCTTTCTCGCCGGGCTGATGGGCGGCGCGCTGGCCTGGTTCGGCATGCTCATCGTGCCGCTGCTGGTCAACGCCAATGTGCTGTCCGAAGGCGTCAATGTGACCGATCTGCTGACCCGCGAAGGCAGCAACATCTGGACCGCGGCGACCTTCTGGTCACTGGCCGCCAACAGCCTGCTGTTCGTCGCCGGCTCGCTGCTCGGCGAACGCAATGCCGAGGAGGCCGAGGCCGCCGAGATCTGCACCCAGGGTGACATCAAACCGCTCAGCGGCGAAGTCACCGAGACCTCGCCGGGCCAGTTTCAGCGCCAGCTCAGCGAGGTGATGGGCGCCAAGGCCGGCAAGGCAGAGGTGGTGCGCGCGCTGGACGAGCTGCATCTGGACATGCACGAGGAGCGACCCGCCGAGCTACGCCGCCTGCGCGAACGCATCGAGCGCAACCTGTCCGGCCTGCTCGGCCCGGTGCTGGCGCAGCTGATCGTCGACAACCGCCTGCGCCTGCGCCACAAGTCGCAGGTGGCGATGGCCGAGTCGATCCGCTTCATGGAGGAGCGCCTGGAGGATTCGCGCACCCAGCTGCGCGGCGCGATGCGCGCCCTCGACGACCTGCGCCGCTACCATCGCGACGTGCTCCACGAATTGCCCATCGGCGTCTGCTCGGTGTCCGGCGGCGGCGAGATCCTGATCTGGAACTCGGCCATGAACCTGCTCTGCGACATCGACAGCCGCCAGGCGCTGGGCCGCAATCTGGCGCGCCTGCCGCAGCCCTGGGGCAAGCTGCTGGCCGATTTCGCCGCCTCCGACGACCTGCACCGCGTCAAGGAGCAACTGCGCTTTGGCGAGCACCGCCACAGCTTCAACCTGCACAAGGCGGAGATCGCCACCAGCGTCGGCGAGCTGCAGGAAGCCGGCGGGCTGGTGATCCTGCTCGAAGACCGCACCGAGCTGGATACCCTCGAAGCCGAGCTGTCGCACGCCGCCCGGCTCGCCTCCATCGGCCGCTTCGCGGCCGGCGTGGCGCACGAGATCGGCAACCCGCTGACCGGCATCGACAGCATCGTGCAGAACATGCAGTACGACGTGCAGAACCTGCCCGACAACGACCAGCGCCGCGAGCTGCTGCAGGCGGCGCGCGACGTCCGTCAGCAGGCACAGCGGATCGGCGCGATCGTCAAATCGCTGCTCGCCTTCTCCCACGGAGAAACCCTCGGCGCGCACGACTGCGAGCCGTTCGCGGTGAGCGACTGCATCGACGAAGCGGTGCGTCTGGTGAGCCTGTCGCGCGCCGGCAAGCAGGTGCAGATCGACGCCAGTGGCGGCGCCGGGCTGACCCTGACCGCCGATCGCCAGCGGATCCTGCAGGTGCTGGTCAATCTGCTCTCCAACGCCTGCGACGCCTCGCCGCCGGGCAGCCGCGTCGAGGTGCGCTGCGCGCGCGACGGCGAACACTTGACGGTCGACATCACCGACCGCGGCTGCGGCATCCCCGAGGAACAGCGCCAGCGCATTTTCGAGCCATTCTTCACCACCAAAAAGGTCGGCGAGGGCACCGGCCTGGGGCTGCCGCTGGCGCACTCGATCGTCGAGGACCACGACGGCCAGCTCAATGTGCACGACCGCGCCGAAGGCGGCACGCAGGTTATCGTGCGCCTGCCGCTGATGCCGACACAGAAAAACACCGGGGGAAAGAGCGCATGAGCCGACTGCTGCTGCTCGAAGACGAAGAAGTCATCCGCACCCAATTGCGCCGCCTGCTGGAGCGCAACGGCTACGAGGTCGCCGAGGCCGGCACGCTGGATGAGGCGCTCGCCCACGGCGTGGAAAACTTCGATCTGGTGCTCGCCGATCTGCGCCTGCCGGGCGAGCCGGGCACGGCGATCATCCCGCAGGCCGGCGATGTGCCGGTGATCATCATGACCAGCTACGCCAGCGTGCGCTCGGCGGTGGAGTCGATGCAGCAGGGCGCCTACGACTACATCTCCAAACCCTTCGACCACGACGAGCTGCTGCTGCTGCTGGCGCGCACCCTCAAGCAGAGCCGGCTGCAGCGCCAGAACGCAGCGCTCAAGCACGATCTGCAGCGCGACTACCCGGTCGGCGGCATGGTCGGCAGCTGCGCCGCCATGCGCACCGTGGTCGAGCACATCCGGCGCGTCGCCCCAGTGGACATGACGGTGCTGATCACCGGCGAATCCGGCACCGGCAAAGAGCTGGTGGCGCGCGCCGTGCACGAGGAGAGCCTGCGCGCCGAAGGGCCGCTGATCGCGGTCAACTGCGCGGCGATTCCAGAGGGGCTGATCGAATCCGAGCTATTCGGCCACGAAAAGGGCGCCTTCACCGGCGCGCACAGCAAACGCGAGGGCATGGCCGAGGCGGCCAACGGCGGCACCCTGTTTCTCGACGAGATCGGCGAGCTGCCGCTGCCCGCCCAGGCGCGCCTGCTGCGCCTGCTGCAGGACAATGAGATCCGCCCGGTGGGCGCCTCGCACAGCAAGCGGGTGGACATCCGGCTGGTGGCGGCGACCAATCGGGACATGCAGCGCCAGGTCGAGGACGGCGCCTTTCGCGAGGATCTCTTCTATCGCCTGCGGGTGATGGAAATCGCCCTGCCGCCGCTGCGCGAGCGCGGCGAGGATGTGATCGAACTGGCCGAGTACCTGCTCGACAAAGCCTGCAAAAAGCTCAACCGGCACGCGCTGACCTTTTCCGACGAAGGCCGCGCGGCGATCGCCGGCTACGCCTGGCCGGGCAATGTGCGCGAGCTGCAGAACGCCATCGAGCGCAGCGTGATCCTCTGCGACGGCGGGCTGGTGGACGCCGCCCACCTCGGCCTGCCGAGCGCCGATGGCGTGCCTCGCAGCGCACCGGGACAGGTCGCCGCGCAGATGAGCCTCGACGAGTACTTCCGCCACTTCGTGAGCAGCAATCAGGGCAGCATGACCGAGACCGAGCTGGCGCAACGCCTGGGCATCAGCCGCAAATCGCTGTGGGAGCGCCGCCAGCGGATGAACCTGCCGCGCGGCTGAGCGCTCTCGCCGCCGCGGGCCGTCGCCAGCCGCGGCAATGGCTGCTCGCCGGGCGTTAAGCGGGCTTTCGCAGCGGCTGGCGGCGGGCGCCGCTGGCGCGCCCGCTGATCGCTCTGTAATGTACTGGGCGTGATCGCTTCGATAGACCCGCGAGGCGGGTTAAAGTGGCTCGACAGCGAGGGCTACCGAAGGTAACACCGCACCTCATCGAAACCTTTGTTTTTTTGACGCTGCTCGCAAAATCAATTGCAAATCACTGTTTCCAAAAGCGTATTTTGTAACGACACAATTTTGGCGCCGAGTGCGCCGAGCCTTTCGAGCACCCCGCAATCACTGATCGCCAGTGGGGATGCCAAAACGTCAAATGCGCACTGTCGCGCCGTCGCCCGCCCTCCGCGCGGACTTCTGCCAACCCAGTGCAGCTGTGGGGAATATCAATGGATGCGAAAGTAATCTGGCTGTTCGTGTTCGTGGCGCTGTACTGGAGCTACTGCATCTTCTGGGGCATCAAAGGTGCCATCAGTTCGCGAACCGCCACCGACTACTTCATCGCCGGGCGCGGCATCGGTCTGTGGGTGTTCATCCTCGCCGCCACCGCGACATCATTCTCCGGCTGGACCTTCATGGGACACCCGGGGCTGATCTATCGCGACGGCTTCCAGTACGCCTACGCCTCGTTTTATGCGATCACCATCCCCTTCACCGGGGTGATGTTCCTCAAGCGCCAGTGGATGCTCGGCAAGCGCTTCGGCTTCGTCACGCCGGGTGAGATGTTCGCCGCCTACTTCCGCTCCGACACCATCCGCCTGCTGGTGGTGCTGGTGGCACTGGTGTTCTCCGTGCCCTATCTGGGTGTGCAGCTGCGCGCCTCGGGCTTTCTGTTCAACGTGCTCACCGACGGCGCGCTGAGCGCCGAGGTGGGCATGTGGATGCTGTCGCTGGTGGTGGTGGTCTACGTCGCCTCCGGCGGGCTGCGCGCGGTGGCCTACGTGGACACCATGCAGGCGATCCTGCTCGCCATCGGCATCGTCACCGTGGGCATCATCTCGCTGGCCTACGTCGGCGGCTGGAGTGCGCTCAACGACGGCATCGCCGCGCTGGCGCTGATCGATGACAATCTGACCCCGGAGGGCTATTCGCACTATGTGGCGATCCCGGGGGTGATCCAGTGGGTCGGCGGGCTGGGCGTGGAAGATCCGGTCGGCGGCACCTGGACCGGCATCATGCTGCTCACCTATATGTTCGCGCTGATGGGCATCCAGGCCGCGCCGGCCTTTTCCATGTGGGCCTTTTCCAACCGTTCTCCGGAGCCCTTCGCGCCGCAGCAGGTGTGGGCCTCGTCGCTGTTCATCGGCTTTTTGCTGATGCTGTTCACCGCCTTTCAGGGCATCGGCAGCCACTTTCTCGGCGCCGATACGGCCATGAATGCGGCCCATCCGGAACTGGTCAATGACGTGATGAGCCTCGGCCTCGGTGGCGTCGACCTGATGCAGTTCGATGGTGCACAGGGCGCGCTGGTGCCGCAGCTGATCTACCTGATGTCCAGCGCCGCACCGTGGTTCGTCGGCCTGCTGGCGGTGTGCGCGCTGGCGGCGATGCAATCCACCGGCGCCGCCTACATGTCCACCTTCGGTGCGATGCTGACCCGCGACGTGATCAAGCATTTCATCCTGCCCGACGCCACCCACGGCCAGCAGAAGCTGTTCGGTCGCATCTGCGTGGTCGGCGTGGTGGTCGCCGCGCTGGCGGTGGCCACGGTCACCTCAGACGCACTGGTACTGCTCGGCGGGCTGGCGGTGGCCTACGGCTTCCAGATGTTCCCGGCGCTGATCGCCATCTGCTGGTGGCCCTTCCTGACTCGACAGGGCGTGGTGGTCGGTCTCATCGCCGGGCTGATCGCAGTGACTCTCACAGAGAGCATCGGCGCGTCGCTGGTGCCCTGGGGGCGCTGGCCGTTGACTATTCACTCCGCCGGCTGGGGCATCATCTTCAACCTGGGGCTGGCGGTGCTGATCTCGCTGGTCACCCAGAATGACGATGACCTGCGCCACAAAATGACCTTCCACAGCTTCCTGCGCGAGCACAACAGCCTGCCCAGCCACAAAAAAAGCCTGGTGCCGGTGGCCTGGATCATCACCATCCTGTGGTTCTTTTTTGCCGTTGGCCCGGGCGCGGTGATCGGCAACGACATCTTCGGCAATCCCATGAACGCCGACAGCTGGCTGTTCGGCATGCCCTCGATCTGGGTCTGGCAGCTGCTGTGGTGGGTACTGGGTGTGTGCATGATGTGGTTCCTGGCCTACCGGATGGAGCTGGCCACGGTGCCGGACAGCGAGATCGAAGCGCTGATCGACGATGTCGGCGACCACAGCGCCGGTATCGAGGCCACTGGCTAGGCCGGGTGCAAAAGCGATCGATGAGCTGGCAAGTTGAAGATCCGGACGTGAGCATCCTGTTGTGAGCACTGCACTGTGAGTACCCAGGGCTGGATCTTTCTCGGCTATGTGCTGCTGCTCGCCGGGATGCTGTTTTTCCCGGTCAGCAAGCTGGTCTGGGTGCTCAGCGTGCGACGGCTGGAAAAGCGCCTGCAGCAGCCCATCGGCGACGTCGAACGGCGCGCTCAGCAGCGCCGTGCACAACTGGTATCGCTGGCGCTGGTGCTGGCCTTTTCGCTGCTGTTCAACGTGACCACGCTGGGCGTGATCCCGGCGCAGCTGAGTGGCTGACGGCGCTATCGACGAGCGCCTCTACCGCAGCCTGCGTGCCGTGGCGTTCACACTGGGCGCGCTGTTCGCAGCCTGGAGCCTGTACGACTACCTCGCCACGCGCGATCCACACAGCGCGACCTACGCAGCCGCCGAGCGGCACTTCGAAGATGGCCGCTACGCGCAGGCACTGGACACCTTTCGCGAACTCTCGCAGCAGCTTCCGGAAGCCGCCGCACCGGTGCGTGGCGCCGCCCGCAGCCTGCTGCAACTGGGCGAGCTGGAAGCCGCGCTAGCGGCCTACGACCGCGCCATCGCACTCGAACCCGAATTCGCCGCCGCCTACGCCAACCGCGGCGTGCTGCACGATCGCGCCGGGCGCTATCGCGCAGCGATCGCCGATTACGAGCGCGCTGCACAGCTGGATGCGCGCACCGACGAAGGCCCCGGCTGGCTGACCCGCTTCCTGCGCAACGAAACGCGCCCGCCGCCGACCATCGGCCAGCGCGCCGCCTACCTGCGCGCGGAACTCGCCAAACCGCCGCAAGAGCGGTTGCTCAGAGTGCCGGAAATAGACGATCGACAGCGCAGCTACCAGCCCTGAAGCGGGCCGGCGCCGAGCCGGGGAAGCTCGGCAAAACGCAGCGAGCAGAAACCGGCCAGGGCGAAAACAGGCGCAAAAGCGCGGTGGTTTTGCAGGGCATCCCTAGAGGACAGCGATCACATCGACCAGTAGAAAGCGCACGCAGAACAACAGCGCGATGCTGCCGAACAGCAGGTGGCCGATGTCGTTGCGCCCCTCTTCATCGCGGTGGGAGATGCCGTGCCAAGCGATAAAAGCGGTGACCAGAACCAGCAGATAATCGACGGGATCGGTGGACAAAAGACGCCTCCCGGCTCGTTTTGCATCGCATTATAAATGGCTGAAACCCGGTTTCGAAGCGACGCCGCTCAGCCAGAAAAAAACATGTCAGGATTGCATGCAGACCCCGTTTTATGGCATTTATAGGCGAGCTATCGAGGTTCTCATCACAAATCTCACCTCGCTGGCGATAAGCAGACTCCACGCACCCGCTCATTGTGCAATGCAGCATCGAGCGTTCCAGACCCGGGGGCAGACAGGGGCGGGACGCAGGTGGCAGATCAGGGTGATGCCTCGCGCGAGCGCGCCAGCCATCACCCGTACAGCGGCACCGGCCACACAGCCGGCGGCGCTCGGTTCGCCAGGGCGAGGCAAAACAGAAAATCACTCCCAGGAGGCAACAAGTCCATGTCAGAAATCAAGACCTACCCGGTATCCGCCGAAGTCGCGGCACACGCGCATCTCACCAATGACCAGTATCTGGAGATGTACCAGCGTTCCATCGACGACTCCGACGGGTTCTGGGCGGAACAGGCGGAAAAGTTCCTCGACTGGCGCAAGCCCTGGGACAAGGTACAGGAGTGGGACTACAACAAGGCCGAAATCGCCTGGTTCCTCGGTGGCAAGCTGAACGTCGCGGAGAACTGCCTCGATCGCCATCTCGAAAGCCGCGGCGATCAGGTCGCGATCATCTGGGAGAGCGATGATCCCAACGAAGACCGCAAGATCACCTACCGCGAACTGCACGAGGAAGTCTGCAAGTTCGCCAACGTCCTCAAGGCCCACGGCGCCCAGAAGGGCGACCGCATCTGCCTGTACATGCCGATGATTCCGGAAGCCGCGGTGGCCATGCTGGCCTGCGCGCGGATCGGTGCGATGCACTCGATCGTCTTCGGTGGCTTCTCGCCGGACGCGCTGCGCGACCGTCTCAACGATGCCGAGTGCAAGATTATCGTCACCTCCGACCAGAGCCTGCGCGGCGGCAAGAAGGTGCCGCTGAAGGCCAACGCCGACAAGGCCTGCGAGGATGCGCCCAGCGTCGAGACCATGCTCGTCGTGCAGCGTGGCGGCGAGCCGGTCGAGTGGGCCGAGGGCCGCGACGTCTGGTATCACGAAGCCATGGCCGGCGCCTCCGGCGACTGCCCGGCCGAGGAAATGGACGCCGAAGACCCGCTGTTCATCCTCTACACCTCCGGCTCCACCGGCAAACCCAAGGGCGTGCAGCACACCAGCGGCGGCTATCTGCTGTACGCGGCGATGACCCACAAGTACGTCTTCGACTACCACGATGGCGATATCTACTGGTGCACCGCGGACGTCGGCTGGGTCACCGGGCACAGCTACATCGTCTACGGCCCGCTGGCCAACGGTGCCACCACGCTGATGTTCGAGGGCGTGCCGACCTACCCCGACGCCGGCCGCTTCTGGCAGGTCTGCGCCAAGCACAAGGTCAACATCTTCTACACCGCACCGACCGCGATCCGCGCGCTAATGGGCCAGGGCGATGACTTCGTCAATCAGCACGACCTCTCCGATCTGCGCCTGCTGGGCTCGGTGGGCGAGCCGATCAATCCGGAGGCCTGGGAGTGGTACCACCGCGTGGTCGGCAAAGAGAACTGCCCGATCGTCGACACCTGGTGGCAGACCGAAACCGGCGGCATTCTGATCACCCCGCTGCCCGGCGCTACCGCGCTCAAGCCGGGCTCGGCGACGCGCCCCTTCTTCGGTGTCGAGCCGGCACTGGTGGACGATAAGGGCGTCGAACTGGAAGGCGCGACCGAGGGCAATCTGGTCATCAAGCGCCCCTGGCCGGGGCAGATGCGCACGGTCTACAAGAACCCGCAGCGCTTCTACGAAACCTACTTCCAGATGTATCCGGGCACCTACTTCTCCGGCGACGGCGCGCGCCGCGACGAGGACGGCTACTACTGGATCACCGGTCGCGTCGATGACGTGATCAACGTCTCCGGCCACCGCATGGGCACCGCCGAGGTCGAATCCGCACTGGTGCTGCACGAAGCGGTCGCCGAGGCCGCCGTGGTCGGCTACCCGCACGAGATCAAAGGCCAGGGCATCTACGCCTACGTGACCCTGATGAGCGGCGTCGAGCCCAGCGACGAACTGCGCAAAGATCTGGTCAAGCACGTGCGCAACGAGATCGGCCCGATCGCCACCCCGGACGTCATCCAGTGGGCTCCGGGCCTGCCCAAGACCCGCTCCGGCAAGATCATGCGGCGCATCCTGCGCAAGATCGCTGAAAACGAGCTGGGCGGCCTGGGCGACACCTCGACCCTCGCCGATCCAGGCGTGGTCGAAGATCTGGTCGACAATCGCGCGGTGAAGTAAAGCGCGCCGGCGACACAGCCGAAAAAGCCCCGGTGCCATACGGCGCCGGGGCTTTTTTGTGCCAGAGATCGACAGCGCGGCGCAGCCGCGATTCAGCGGCTCGCGGATCAGGCCAGAGCATCCAGTCCGCGGGCCAGATCGGCACGGATGTCATCGATGTCTTCCAGGCCGACGGCGACGCGCACCAGCCCTTCGCCGATCCCCGCCAGAGCGCGCTGCGCGGCACTGATGCGGCCGTGGGTGGTGCTCGCCGGGTGGGTGATCGTGGTCTTGGCATCGCCCAGATTGGCGGTGATCGAGAGCAGCCGGGTGGCGTCGATCAGCCGCCAGGCCGCGGCGCGCCCACCGCGCACCTCAAAGGAGACCACGCCGCCGAAATCGCGCTGCTGGCGCCGCGCCAGAGCGTGCTGCGGGTGGCTGCTGAGTCCCGGATAGTAGACCCGCTCGACCGCCGGCTGCGCCAGCAGCCACTCGGCCAGCGCCATCGCGCCGGCGCTGTGCGCGCGCATCCGCAGCTCCAGCGTCTCCAGCCCCTTGAGAAACACCCAGGCGTTGAACGGGCTCATGCTCGGCCCGGCGGTGCGCAGAAAACCGTGCACCCCACGGCCGACGCGCTCGGCGTCGCCGACCACCGCGCCGCCGAGACAGCGCCCCTGGCCGTCGATGTACTTGGTCGCCGAGTGCACGACGATGTGTGCGCCCAATTCCAGCGGGCGCTGCAGCGCGGGGGTACAAAAGCAGTTATCGATCACCAGCAGCAGGCCGTGCTCGCGCGCCAGTTCGGCCAGCGCGGCGATATCGCACAGCTCGGTGAGCGGATTGCTGGGCGTCTCGCAGAACAGCATGCGCGTCGCCGGGGTGATCGCCGCGCGCCAGGCGTCGAGATCGACCAGCGGCACGTAGCTGGCGGCGATGCCGCAGCGGCTCAGGTAATTGTTGAACAGGTTGATGGTCGAGCCGAACAGGCTGCTGGCGGCGACGATGTGCTCGCCCTGCTGCAGCTGCGACAGGCAGGTGGCGAGGATCGCCGACATGCCCGAGGCGGTGGCGATGCAGGCTTCGCCACCCTCCAGCGCGGCCAGGCGCTCCTGAAAGCAGCGCACCGTGGGGTTGGTGAAGCGCGAATAGATATTGCCGGCCTCATCCTCGGCGAAGCGCGCCGCGGCTTGCGCGGCACTGTCGAAGACGAAGCTTGAGGTGGTGAAAATCGCCTCGCCCTGCTCGCCCTCGGCGCTGCGCCGATGGCCGGCGCGCACCGCCTGGGTGCGCGGTGAATACTGCTGCCAATCGCTGTCTTTCATGCTGATCTCGTGTCTCTGCGCCGCCTGGCGCGGCCCTGCGGGCGGTCGATCCGGCCGTGACACGGGCACAAAAAAACCCGCATCCAGCTGGAGCGGGCCCGGTCTGCATCCGGCTCGCTTTAGCAGCATTTCTAGAGCGCCCGCAAGCTGAATCTCAAATCGGCGCTGGCCGTGCGACCGGAACGAACCGGCCGCAACGGCAGGTGGCCATGCTAGGAGCGCGGTTCGGGGGTGTCAAGCTTCTGCCGGACCGCTGCCGGACCGCTGCCGGACCGCTGCCGAGCTTCTGCCGGACCGCTGCCGAGCTTCTGCCGGGCCGCTGCCGGGCCGCTGCCGGACCGCGGGCGGACCGCGGGCGGATGCGGCCAAAGTCCTCAAGGCAGGGCGCAACACGCCGCTAGCGGGGCGGTCAGCTTCAGCCAGAGACATCGGCGATACAAGCCATGCTCAAATTCTTTCGCAGAAAGACCACGGTGCAGTCGCAGCAGCGAGGCGACCAGCCGCAGCCGGGAGTCGTCAAACGCGGCTGGATCCCGGTGACCGACCTGCGCGCCGGCATGCTGATCACCGAGCTGGATCGCCCCTGGGAGAATACCCCCTTCCTGTTTCAGCGCTTCAAGGTCAACACCCCGGCGGAAATCGCCCAGGTGCAGCGAATCTGCGAACAGGTGCACGTCGAATATCGCAGCGAGCAGTTGCAGCGCCGCCCACCGTCCCCGATCGGCCAGATGGAAGACGACGTCGACGCCGCCGGCGGAATCTTCGCGCGCGCCCGGCAAAGCGCCGACGAGCTGTTCGAAGAACTGCGCCTGAACAACAGCCTGAGTGCCGATAAGGTTACCAAGGTGGTCGACGATTGCGTCGATCAGGTGCTGCACAACCGCGATGCGGCGGTCTGGCTGAGCCACATCCGCAAGCACAGCGAAGGACTCGCCGAACACGCCCTCAATGCGATGAACATGGCGGTGATCATCGGCAGCGAAGACGGCCTCAGACCGACGCAGCTGCGCGATCTGGCCACCTGCGCGCTGCTCCACGACGTCGGCAAGACCCGCCTGCCGAAGCCGGTTATCGCCGCGCACAAACTGCGCGGCGAAGCGCTCGAAAACTACCGCAGCCACGTCCACCACGGCCGCGATATCCTGCTCTCCAATCGCGACCTCTACGCCGGCGCCGCCGACGTCGCCTTCAGCCATCACGAGCGCGTCGATGGCAGCGGCTTCCCGCGCGGCCTCGGCGCCGAGCAGATCCCGCACTACGCCAAGATCGTCACCATTGCCAACCACTACGATCACCTGCTGCACCCGCACGGCGAAGCGCCCTGCCCGCCGACCCGCGCGCTGCGCCAGCTGTACGCCGAGCGCGACAGCGCGCTGGATGCGACACTGGTGGATCGACTGATCGCCGCGATCGGCGTCTATCCGCCGGGCAGCATCGTCGAACTGGAAAACGGCGAGGTTGCACTGGTGCTCGCGGTCAACCCGCGCGACCGCCTCAATCCGCGGGTCATCACCGTGCTCGATCGCAACAAGCAGCCCGCCAGCCAGCGGGTGATCGACCTCAGCCTGCAGGTCTGCGACGAGCAGGGCCAGCGCTACGCCATCGACCACGGCCTCGCCGACGGCACCTACGGCATCCAGCTGGATGATTTTCTGCGCGCCGGCCTGCGCATCGAAGACGCCAAACCCGAATAGATACCCGGGCAGTTGCCCGAATAGTCATCCCTGCCGCGGCCGCCGCGGCAATCTCAGCGCTGGCCGCCCGGCTCGGCGACGATCAGCACCGCCTCGCCCTCCTCCACCTCATCGAACAGCGCGATCACATCGGCGTTGGCCATGCGCACGCAGCCGATCGAGGCCGGGCGCCCCAGCGCGCCCTCCTGTGCGGTGCCGTGGATGTAGATGTAGCGCGCGTGGCTGTCGCAGCAATCGCCGGCGGCATCGCGACCGGCGTTGTGCCCGCTCTGCAGACCGCGCAGCCAGAGGATGCGCGAGGTGATCGGATCGTCCGCCGCCGGCGTCGCAGCGCGCTCGATGGCAGCGATCCGCCCCTGTGCGCGGCGGCCGACGAAGATCTCGCCGCAGGCCGCACCGACGCCGATCTTCTGCGCGATGCAGTGCAGGCCGTCGGGGGTGCGCTGGCTGCCCTCGGCGCAGCCGATGCCGTAGCGCGAGGTGGAGACGGGGTACTCGGCGGCGATGCGCCCATCGCGCAGGCGGTACAGGCGCTGGCTGTCGACGCGCACCAGCAGCGCCGCCGGCGCCGCCAGCGCCGGCCATCGCGCCAGCAGTCCGGCGAGCCAGTCTGGTGCGTCGCGGTCGGGCATCCGCTACACGGCGAGCCGCCGTCAGGCGGTTCGCACGCCGCCGACCTGATCGCCCGATGATTCGTCGCCGTTGTCGTCGCCGTTGTCGTCGCCGTTGTCGCCGCCATCGTCGGCGTCGTCATCCGCGTCCTCGCCCGCGCCATCACCGGCGCCGCCGGACAGCGCTTTGGCGCTGTCGCGGCGGCGATCCTGCAGATCCTGCAGGTAGTCGCTGCTGACATCGCCGGTGATGTACTCGCCGTTGAAGCAGCAGGTCTCGAAAACCTCGATATCCGGATTGCCGAAACGCACCGAGTCGATCAGGTCGTCGAGATCCTGATAGAACAGCCGGTCGCAGCCGATCGCCGCGCTGATCTGCGCCAGCGTGCGGCCGTGGGCGATCAGCTCCTCGGCGGCCGGCATGTCGATGCCGTAGACGTTGGGGTACTTCACCGGCGGCGCCGCGGAGGCCAGGTAGACGCGCCGCGCGCCGGCGTCTCGGGCCATTTCGACGATCTGCTCGGAGGTGGTGCCGCGGACGATGGAATCATCCACCAGCAGCACGTTTTTACCGGCGAATTCCAGATCGATGGCGTTGAGCTTCTGGCGCACCGATTTCTTGCGGATGGTCTGCCCCGGCATGATGAAGGTGCGGCCGATGTAGCGGTTTTTGATGAAGCCTTCGCGGTATTTGACGCCCAGGTGAAAGGCCAGCTCCAGCGCCGAGGTGCGGCTGGTGTCGGGGATCGGGATGACCACGTCGATGTCGTTGTCCGGCCATTCGCGCTTGATCTTCTGCGCCAGTTTCTCGCCCATCCGCAGGCGCGATTTGTACACCGAGATCTCGTCGATGATCGAATCCGGGCGGGCGAAATAGACGAACTCGAAGATGCACGGCGCCAGCCGCGGCGATTTGGCGCACTGGCGGCTGTGCAGGCTGCCATCGGCTTCGATGTAGATCGCCTCGCCGGGCTGCAGGTTGCGCACCACTTCGAAGCCGAGGCCGGCGATGGCGACGCTCTCCGAAGCGATGATGTACTCGCTGCCGGCGGCGCCGTCACGCCTGCCGAGCAGCGCCGGGCGAATGCCGTTGGGGTCGCGGAAGGCGAACACGCCGCGACCGGCGATCATGCCGATCACCGCGTAGCCGCCGCGGCAGCGGCGGTGCACGGCGGCCACCGCGTCGAAGACCTGCTGCGGCTGCAGGCGGGTGTCGATGATCAGGTTCTGCAACTCGTGGGCGAAGACGTTGAGCAGCACCTCGGAATCGGAGTTGGTGTTGATGTGCCGCAGGTCGGATTCGAACAGATCGCGCGCCAGCGCCGCGGCATTGGTCAGATTGCCGTTGTGCGCCAGGGTGATGCCGTAGGGCGAGTTGACGTAAAAGGGCTGCGATTCCGAGGAACTGGTCGAGCCGGCGGTGGGATAGCGCACGTGGCCTATGCCCATATTGCCCGCCAGGCGCTGCATGTGCTGGCTGCGAAACACATCGCGCACCATGCCCAGCGCCTTGCGTATGTTGATCCGGCCGCCGTCGCTGGTGGCGATGCCAGCGGCGTCCTGACCGCGGTGTTGCAGCAGGGTCAGTCCGTCGTAAAGGGCGCTGTTGACCGGCTCTCGCCCGACGATGCCGATGATTCCACACATATAGGGTCAACCTCGTGCCGGGGACCGGCAGCGTGTCAAGTGTAGGAAAGCAATTGGCGCGAACCTTCCGGCAGCCAATCCCTGAGCCAGATGGCCGCGTCGCGGAAGTGCTCGAGCAGCACCGCATCCTGCCAGGCCGGCAACTGCGGCAGCGGAGAGAGCCCGGCGGCCTGCACCAGCACGGCGATGACGACCACGCTGCGCACCGCGCCAAAGGCGGCGCCGAGCGCGCGATCGGAGATGGTCAGCCCGCTGCGCTGCACCAGCTTTTGCACCACCAGGCTGATCAGCCCGCCGACCAGCAGCGTGGCGACAAACAGCGCCACCGCGGCAATGCTCAGGCGCAGCACCGGGTCGCCCCAGGAATCGGGCAGCCGCGCGGCGAGGCTCGGCGCCAGGGTAAACGCCACCGCAAAGCCGAGAATCCAGGCGCCCAGGGAGATCAGCTCGCGCAGCAAACCGCGATAGATGCCGATCAGAACGGAGATGAGGGCGATAGCAAGGATGACGAAATCGAGCCCGGTCATGGCTTGGCCTGCTGCGGATGAAGGGGGCGATGGTGGCGCGCGATGCGCTGCTATCGGCCGGGCAGCGGTGCTGCGGGCGGCTATTCTAGCAGCGCCCCCGCAGGGCGCAAACGCCATCGCGACAGGGTGCATAACTGCGGGCCAAACAGCCGATCAGCGGCCATCGGCAGCACCCAGCAGCCCCCGCGCAGGGGCCTGCAGGCATTTATTCCGCAGCGCAACATAAGCGCCGGAAAACGCGATAAAATGCGCCGATGAGCCTCTCCGCCCGCACCGAACAACTGCTCGACGCCTTCCGCCAGCGCCGCCCGGTGCGCACCAAATCGCTGCTGATGACCATCTACGGCGACTCGCTGGAGCCGCACGGCGGCGAGGTCTGGCTCGGCAGCCTGATCCGCCTGGTCGAGCCACTGGGCATCAACCAGCGGCTGGTGCGCACCTCGGTGTTCCGTCTGACCCGGGAAAACTGGCTGATCGCCAGGCAGCGCGGCCGGCGCAGCTACTACCGGCTCACCGAGCGCGGCCGCCGCCAGTTCGGCACCGCCGAGCTGCGCATCTACAACGACCCGCCGCAAGCCTGGGATGGCGAATGGCGGATGGTTTTCGTCTCCGCCGGCGAACTGGCCAGCGCCGAGCGCGACGCCATCCGCCAGGAGCTGAGCTGGCAGGGCTTCGGCATGATCGCGCCGGATGTCTTCACCCACCCCACCGCCGCGCTGGCGCCGGCGCAGGCCATGCTCGACGAGATGGGCCTGGCCGACCGGGCGATTCTGATGCACGGCCGGCCGCTGGATTCCACCGAGCGCGCCGCCACCGAGGCGATGGTCCGCCGCTGCTGGAAGCTGGATGCCATCGAAGCCGACTACCGCGACTTCATCGCCAGCTTCGCGCCATTGCTGGACGCCGCCCGCCAGCGCGACGACCTGCCGCCCCACGAGTGCTTTCTGCTGCGCAGCCTGCTGATCCACGACTTCCGCCGCGTGCTGCTGCGCGACGCCCAACTGCCCGCCAGCCTGCTGCCGCGCGACTGGGCCGGGCAGCGCGCCCGCGAACTGACCGGCAGCCTCTACGCGCGCATTCAGGCGCGCGCCGAAGACCACCTGATGGCCCACTGCGAAACCGAGGACGGCGGCCTGCCACCGGCCAACGCCGAATACGCGCGCCGCTTCGGCGGGCTCTGCGACGATTTCGCCAGCGACCCGCACGACAGCGGCAACGTATCCTAAGCAGATGCCATCTGCCGATGGCGCCTACGGGGCGAGCTGTTTTTCGGCGTCGGCCAGTTCTTCGTCGCGGCGGTGGTAGCCGCTTGCGGCGATCAGCGCGCGGGCTTCGGCGAGCCGTTCGCGGTCGCCGAACAGGCGCGCTTCGGTGAGGGCGATATCGGCCAGAAACAGCTTCATCGAACCG
>Ga0207752_1000443_pt1 | contig 19398 bp, 11 predicted proteins | sample Pon2CUnioCityCA_6_FD_187272 | JGI IMG/M metagenome (GOLD analysis project Ga0207752, IMG submission 187272) | Marine sediment microbial community from Union City, CA, USA - Pond 2C Sediment 2 (SPAdes) | ecosystem: Environmental > Aquatic > Marine > Intertidal zone > Salt pond sediment ...
GAGCCGCGTCGAACTGAGCGCGAACGACCCACACGGCGGCGCCCTCAGCTCCCGGCTCCCACCGAAACGTCGGCGCAACAATCTCCGGCGGAAACAGCGTCTCGTCCTCCGGGTAAACGATTTCCAGGCGGGCGACATCCTGATGCTCTGTATAGGCGGCCAGCACATCCTCGGCCCGTAGCGGCCGCCCAAAAACCCGGATGATGATTGGGACGGCGACGACCACGGTCGCCACGGCGGTAAGTGCGAATGCAATTCTCTTGTGCATGCGACCTGCCCAATTCCTACCCTTGCCGTTGCGCGTCGATCAACAGGCGACACCCACAGTCTACCAAATGGCATGGGCGTCGTCCATACACGCCGCCGAGGAATGCATTACCGCGGTGCGGAGGTGGGGAGGGGCTCCGGCTTGATCCTCGCGAAGACGATCACGAGGACGACGCCGAAGACGGCCAGGCCCGTGCTCAGGAGCTGCGAGATCGTCAGGCCACCGAGCTCGAACGGGTTGTCGTCGCGCAACAGCTCCATGCAAAAGCGCATGATCCCGTAGAGAATGAACATGACGCTGAAGGTCGAGCCGGGCTTCGTGAGAAAGCCGAATCGCCCGGACTTCTCGGCACGATTCGAGCGCCGCCAGATCAGGTACAGGACCCCGGCCAGGATCGCGGCCGCCACCGAAGAATACAACTGCGTCGGATGAACCGGCCGACACCGGTACGGCCCGTGTTTGGCCAGTTCTCTCTGCTCGGGCGTGAGACGGCTCAAGGGTTTGAGATCGGCATAATAGTCGCCCTGCTCGTCGGTGTAGCCGAAGTACTCCTCGGGCAATGGTAGGTGCGGTTGCGGCCGTCCGCGGTCGGGATCGGGCCGGACCTGACTACGATAGGCGAACGAGCCGTAGGGGAAACGGACGCCCCAGGGCAGCTCCGTGGGCTTGCCGTAGCAGCAGCCGTTCAGGAAGCATCCGATCCGGCCGAACACCAGCGCGACCATCAGCCCAATCGCGAGCGCGTCGAGATAATGGCGAATCGGCAGCTTGTGATACCAGATGTAGAACAGGATCACCGCGATGGCTAACAGGACGCCGCCGATCAGTTCGAGGCCCCCCTTCCAGATCGCCACGAAGCTCAGCGGATCGCCGCGAAACTGGTCGAAGTAATGGATCACGAAGAACGCCCGCGCGCCCACCACACCGGCGATCAGCGAGTACAGCGCCGCGTTGGTGATGTGCTGCGGGTCCCGCGTGAAATGCCGGCTCAGGTGGCGAATGACGGCAATCGCCGAAAGGAATCCGACCACCATCATCAGGCCGTAGCTCTTGACCGTTAGATGAATGATCGGAATCTCAAACAGCTCGGGATGCATCAGGCGGCCTTGCTCCCCCCGAGGACGCAGCCACAGACGACGACTGGGTGGCAGGATTCGGACATGGCGACCCGGCTATATGATTGGCCACATCGGTTCACGGCTGCTTCACGATCCCGTTGTTCTCATCGAGGACGACCACCTTGGGCGCGAGCAGGGCCGCCTCTTCCGGCGTGCAAAGGGCGAAGCTGAAGATGATGACGATATCCTTCGGTTGGACCAACTGGGCGGCCGCCCCGAGGATCGCGACCTTGCCCGAGCCCGGCTCGGCGGGAACGATGTAGGTTTCCAGCCGGTTGCCGTTGTTCAGATCGGCCACAAAGACCGACTCATACGGCACCATCCCCGCGGCCCGCATAAGATTCTCATCGACCCCGATACTGCCGGGGTAGTGCAATTTGGCGTCCGTTACACGGGCCCGGTGCAGCTTGCTCTTGAGTACTTTGATCAACATATCAGTCTTCTACCACCTTGCTTACGATACGGCTCGCATTCGATCTCGGCGTCATTATAGCCTATCTCGCGGTCGTGTCCACCAGGATGTTGTCGATCAGCCGGGTCGAGCCCAGCCGCCCCGCCACGGCCAACAGGACCTTGCCCCGGACCCGCCCGATCTCTTCCAGGCTCTCGGCGTCGACCAGGCTCACATATTCGACCTGCAGGGCCGGAACGCCCCGCAGAACGGCACGCATCTCATCGATGATCCGTGCGGCATCCGTCTGGCCGGCATGGATCGACTCGCCGCCCTTCTGAAGGGCCCGATAAATCACGGTCGCCTCCTGCCTCTCCTGCGGACCGAGATACTGATTCCTACTACTGACGGCCAGTCCGTCCGGTTCGCGCACGGTCGGGCAAACCACGATCTCCAGCGGCATATTCAAATCGGCGACCATCCGCCGGATCACGGCCGCCTGCTGACCGTCCTTCTGGCCGAAGAAGGCGACATCGGGCAGAACGGCATTGAAGAGCTTCGCGCAGACCGTCGTCACGCCGCGGAAATGCCCGGGGCGGCTGCGGCCGCAAAGTGGCTCCGTCAGCTTCTCCACCGTTACCCACGTCAGGGTCCCGCCCTGGTACATCTCGGCCGCGCTCGGCGCAAAGACGGCATGGGCGCCGTGCCGCTCGCAGATCGCCACGTCGCTCTCGAACGGGCGGGGATACTCGTCGAAATCCTCGCCCGGCCCGAACTGCGTCGGATTGACGAAGACGCTCACCACCACGCGGTCGCACTGCGCGGCGGCTGCCTCGATCAGCGAGACGTGCCCAACGTGGAGCGCCCCCATCGTGGGCACGAGCCCCACCGTCTTGCCCGCGGCACGGGCCTGCTTCACCCAGGCCCTGATATCAGCGATCGTTGTCGCGACGTACATCTGTGCACACCTCCCGCATGTCCCTGTCCGATCTACTGTCCCACGCCACGTACGCTTTGACCTGGCGGACCACGTGCTCGAGAACCGCCTCGTCGTAGCCGCTGAGCGTGGACACGGGGATGCGGATCACCGGGCACGCCTTCCAGCCGGTGAAGAGACGCCGGTACTGGTTGTCCAATGCCTCAAGAAACTCCATCGTAATCCGCTGCTCGTATGGACGGTTGCGCTGATGGATTCGCTCCAGGCACCCGCCGGGCGAATCCTCCAAATAGACCACCAACGCCGGCGTCGTGACTCGCTGCACGAATGGTTCGTAGATGCCCTCGTAAAGCCGAAGCTGCTCAGCATCGAGCAGGAGCCTCGCGTAGATCGGCTCTTTCTCGAAGACGTAGTCCGTCACGAACACCCGCCCCGGCCGCAGCACATCGCGGCCGATCTGTTCGCCGCGGCCCACCAGGAAATACAGTTGGGAATCCAACGCCAGGTCGTGCTTGCCGGCGTAGACCTCCGGCAGGAAGGGGTTCGTGTCGTAGGGCTCGAGGAGAAGCCGGCCCCCCAGCAGATCGGCCAGCTTTCGCGCGAGGGTCGTCTTGCCGGCCCCGATGACCCCGGCGACACTGACGAGCTGAGGCGTATCCGGGCGAATGATGAAATCGCCGCCGCCGAGACGTCGCGCAAGCTCGCCGACGGATTCGCCGAGCAACGGATGGACGATCTCCGGATCGAGTTGGCAGAGCCCATCGAGAACAAACGTGCGAAGATGCATCTGCGGATGCGGCAGGACCAGATCGTTTGTGTCGATGACGCGACTCCCGAACAACAGCAAATCGAGATCGATGCTCCGGGGCTCCCACTTGCCGTGCGGGCCCCGTCCGAGAGCGGCCTCCGTCGCCTTGAGCACCCGCAGCAGCTCTTTGGGCGTCAGAGCCGTCCGAACCTCGGCGACGCCGTTGAGATACTTCGGCTGCGCCATCTCCCCCAGCGGCGAGGTCTCCTTGAGGTCACTGACGCGTGTCACCTCCACGCGCCCGCTGTCACCAAGCCGCGCGACCGCCTCACGGATGGAGCGTTCCCGATCCCCCAGGTTACTGCCCAATCCGATATATGCCGTGACGCGGTCCCCCACGATCGTCTCCCAAGATGCATATCATCCGCACGCCAGATCCTTCGCTGTCGCTCAAGATGACAGAGCAAAGCGAGCAGGCCATCACAGCTTCGCGAACCGATCCAGGGCTTCGCGAACGTTGTTCGGCAGGCCGAAGGCGGTCAGACGTACGTATCCCTCGCCGGCAGGTCCGAATCCGGCGCCCGGCGTGCACACCAGATGCGGCTCGTTGAGCAGCCTGTCGAAGAACTCCCACGACCCCACACCCTCCGGCGTCTTAACCCACAGGTACGGGGCGTTCACGCCGCCGCAGACTCTGTAGCCCAGCTTCGTCAGCGCATCGCGAATCAGGCTCGCATTGGTCATGTAGACGTCGATCGTCTGCTGGATCTGCTTCTTTCCCTGCGGCGTGTAGATCGCCGCGGCCCCGGCCTGCGTGACATACGAGACGCCGTTGAATTTCGTGCAATGCCGCCGTCGCCAGATGGGGTTGACCTCCACCGCCTTGCCGGCTTTCGTATACGCCTTGAGCTGCTTGGGCACGACGCTATACGCGCAGCGGACGCCCGTGAAGCCCGCCGTCTTCGACCAGCTCCGGAACTCGATCGCCACCTCCCGAGCCCCTTCGACCTCGTAGATCGAATGGGGGATGGCCGGGTCGGTGATGAAGGCTTCATAAGCCGCATCGAAGAAAATCACGATCTTGTTCTTCCGCGCGTATTCGACCCACCGGGCCAAGTCGTCCTTCGTCGCCACCGCGCCCGTCGGGTTGTTCGGGAAGCACAGGTACGCCATATCGACCGCTTCTTTCGGCGGCTCGGGCACGAAGTGATTCTCCGCCGTCGCAGGCATGTAGACGATGCCGCCGTAGTGGCCTTGCTCGCTCGCCGGGCCCGTGCGGCCGGCCATCACGTTCGTATCCACGTAGACCGGGTAGACCGGATCGGCCACGGCCACGACGTTCTCGACGCCGAAAACCTCCTGCATGTTGCCGGTATCGGTCTTGGCTCCGTCGCTAATGAAGACCTCGTCGAGCTCGACACTCACGCCGCGAGCGTTGAAATCGTTCTCGACAATCGCCTGCCGCAGGAACTCATAGCCGACCCCGCCATCGTCGTACCCGCGAAACGTCTCGGAGCGGCCCATCTCGTCCACGGCCCGGTGCATCGCCTCGACCACCGCCGGCGCCAACGGCTGCGTCACGTCGCCGATCCCCATACTGATGACCTTCGCATCCGGGTTCGCCTGCTTGAACGCCCGCACCCGCCGCCCGATCTCCGGAAACAAATACCCGGCCTTGAGCTTCAGAAAGTTCTCGTTGATCCCACTCATAATTCCCTAATCCTTCGTCCTTTCAATCGCCGGCTCACCGCAAATAATCACACAGATTGTGATCAGTGCTTGCGTCTTGTCCGAATAAGCCCGGTGCCATGCCTACGCTTGCGTAAGCATGTCTACGCAAGCGTAGACATCCTATGAATTGGAGCCAAGCGGGCATTCTACGGCCCAACATCCATATCGTCAAGATTGGCCTTGAGATCGGGATTCTGGCGGGGTATATTGCTGCGGGTCGGGCCGGATCGGCCTCGCTGGCGCGGGAGAGATCGGCGGCCGCGACCAGGAGAACCTACCGGAATCTTGAATCTGGGTGAAGGGGCAAACACATGGCGAATGAGAATGACACAAGACATCCAATGCGAACGACGTGCTGTCCGTGCGGCGGGCATGGGCCTTCCGCAGGCGGGATCAGCCGCCGGGGCTTTCTGCAGGGCGTCAGCGGGGCCACGGCGTTCAGTGCGGCCCTGAGCGGACTGACGTGGTCGAGCGTGGCGGCGGCCGCCGAGGACGGTCCGGCCGGACCCGAGCGACGGCCACTCGTCGTCAGACCGATCCTGACCTATGCCACACCCACCCCGCGACACCAGACAAGCTGGCGATCCTGGGGCGGCATCCAGACCGCCGAGCACGCCGAGCAGGAACTCGCCCGCATCCGCCGCGAGCTGAACGAGATCGAGCGGCGGGCGGACTTCCCCGTCGAGTTTCTCCAGCCGGTCGGCGTGCAGAACGGCGCGGAGCTCGCGAAAGTCACCGATATCGAGCAGGCGGACGTCACCATCGTCTACGCGGCAAACGGAGGCATGGACCTCTTCGACACGATCGGCAAACGCAGCAAGAACACCCTCTTCTTCTGCCGGCACAAGTCCGGGCCGGTCTACCTCTGGTACGAGATCATCAGCCCCCGCTACCTGCGGCAGCACACGGACGCGCTGAAGGTCCAGAACGTCGACGACAGCGACGTGATCGTGGACAGCCAGGACGAGATCATGTGGCGGCTGCGGGCCCTGGGCGGCCTGAAGAACACGCTGGGCACGCGCATCCTCTGCGTCGGCGGCGCCGGCGCCTGGGCCCAGCCGGCGAACGTCGTGCCCAACCTCGTGCGCGAGATCTGGAAGTTCGACATGCAGACGGTCCCCTACGACGAGCTGGGCAAGCTCATCAAAGAGGCTCGGGCCGACAGCGCCGCCGTGGCCCGGTCGAAGGATCTCGCGAAAGCGTATATGACGGCCCAGGGCGTGAAGCTCGAAACGAAGCCCGAGTTCGTCGAGAACGCCTTCCTGCTGGCGGAGGTCTTCCGCGGCCTGATGAAGAAGGCGGACTGCCAGGCGATCACGATCAACGGCTGCATGGGAACGATCATGCCGTTGGCGGAGACCTCGGCCTGCCTGACGCTGACGCTGCTGAACGACTCGCGCTATATGGCGTTCTGCGAATCGGACTTCGTGGTGATCCCCTCCGGCGTGCTGTTGGCCAACATCTCGGGCAGGCCCGTCTTCCTGAACGATCCGACCTACCCGCACGACGGCGTGATCACGCTGGCCCACTGCACCGCCCCGCGCAAGATGAACGGCAAGGACCTCGAGCCCGTCCGCATCCTAACGCACTTCGAGTCCGATTACGGGGCGGCCCCGAAAGTCGAGATGGGCAAGGGCCAGGTCGTCACGAACATCATCCCGGACTTCAAGATCGAGCGCTGGGTCGGCCTGCGGGGCGAGATCATCGACGCCCCGTTCATGGATATCTGCCGCTCGCAGATCGACATCCGGTTCGCCTGCGACAGTCTGCTCCTGGCCGAGCGCATGCCCGGCTTCCACTGGATGACCAGCTACGGCGATTACATGCGCGAGGTGGGCTTGGCCTGCAAGAAGCTCAGTGTCAAGTGGGAAGACCTGACGGCCGGTAGCGCCAGTTATCTCGTGTGAGACCGGCGTCCAACCCGACGCCGCCACACAATTCGGAGCATGTAGGGTGGGTTCTCAACCCACGCGTCGGATACGTGTCGATGCAGTAACCGCGTGGGTCAAGGACCCACCCTACGAACCACGTATCGCCGATCACAGGAGGAAATGGAATGAAGGCACGCCATCTCATACCGGCACTGCTGATTGTTCTGTCGGCGGCCGCAACACAGGCATGGGCACTGACCGTTTATGTTTCGCCTGAGGGCAAGGATGCATGGTCCGGCCGGCTCGCGCAACCGAACGCAAATCGAAGCGACGGCCCCGTCGCCACGCTCGGACGCGCCCGGGACATTCTGCGAGAGAAACGAACCGCGAAAGACAAGTCGCGCGTGATCGTCGCGGACGGCCGGTACGAGCTGTCGGCAGCGTTCGCATTGCAGCCCCGGGACAGCGGCGTCACGTACGAGGCGGCGCCGGGAGCCCGGCCGGTCTTCTCCGGCGGCCGCATCATTCGCGGATTCCAGCGCGCCGACGACGGCCTGTGGCACACGCGCATTCCCGACGTGGCCGCCGGCAAATGGTACTTCGAGCAGTTGTTCGTCAACGGCCGGCGCGCCGTCCGAGCGCGGACGCCGAACGAGTTCTACTTGTACATGGGCGAGACAAGCGAAGCGCCGATCGAGGGCGAGCAAGGCCAGTTCCTGCGCACCACGAATGTCTCGGCCGAAGCCGTCGCCCCGCTGCGCGGGCTCAGCGACGCCGAGATCCAGGACGTCGTGCTGGTGGCCTACCACAAGTGGTGCATCTCCCGGCGGTACCTCACGAACGTCAACTTCGACGCCGGCCAGCTCATCACCACAGGCGAGAAGCTCAAGACCTATTCCGGCTGGCCCGCCGGCACGCGATTCCACTTAGAGAACGTCAAGGCGGCCCTCGATCAACCCGGCGAGTGGTTCCTCGGCCGCGACGGGACGCTGTACTACAAGCCGCGTCCGGGCGAGGACATGTCCAAAGCCGAGGTCGTCGCACCGGCAACGGCGAAGCTCGTAGCCTTCGAGGGCCAACCTGAGGCCGGCAAATTCGTCGAGGACGTGACGTTCAAGGGCCTGACCTTCGAGCACCAGTGGTGCGTGCTTCCGAAGACGGGCTATGCACCATACCAGGCCGCCTTTGCCACCGACGCCGCGGTTATGCTCGATGGGGCGCGCAATGTCACGATCCAGGATTGCGAAGTCGCCCGCACCGGCGAACATGCCGTGTGGTTCCGCCAGGGATGCCGGAATTGCCGGATCGAGCGATCGCTGCTGCACGATCTCGGGGCCGGCGGCGTGCGCATCGGCGAGGGCCAGATCCGGCCGGACGAAGCCTCGCGCACGAGCCACATCACCGTCGATAACAACATCATCCGCCACGGCGGCCGCATCTACATGGAAGGCGTCGGCGTCTGGATCGGCCACAGCGCCGACAATGCCGTGACGCATAACGAGATCGCCGATTTCTTCTACACCGGCCTGTCCGTCGGCTGGCGATGGGGCTACTCCGACAGCCTCGCCAAACGAAACACGCTCCGCTTCAACCACGTCCACCACCTCGGCTGGGCCGTCCTCAGCGACATGGGCGGCGTCTACACGCTCGGGCCCTCCGAGGGCACGGCCGTCAGCGACAACATCTTCCACGACATCTACGCCTATTCCTACGGCGGCTGGGGCCTCTACACCGACGAAGGCAGCACCGCCATCGTCATGGAGAACAACCTCGTCTACAACACCAAGACCGGCAGCTTCCACCAGCACTACGGCAAAGAGAACATCATTCGCAACAACATCATGGCGTACAGCAAGCTCCATCAGATCCAGGCCACGCGCGTGGAGGAGCATCTGTCGTTCACATTCGAGCGGAACATCGTCTATTGGGACAACGGCCCGCTGCTGTCGGGGCGGTGGAGAGAGATCAACCTCGTGATGGACAACAATTGCTTCTGGCGAACCGACGGACAGGAGTTCGATTTCGCGGGCCTCTCGCTCGAACAGTGGCGTGCAGAGGAAGGCCACGACCAGCACTCGATCGTCGCCGATCCGGGCTTCGTCGATCCGAAGAATCACGACTTCCGTCTGAGACCGGACTCGCCGGCCCTGAAGGTCGGCTTCAAGCCGTTTGACTACACGAAGGCCGGCGTTTACGGCGACCCCGCGTGGGTCGCCAAAGCGAACGAAGTGAAGTACCCGCCGCTGGTCTGGCCCCCGCAGGGCCCGAGCGGCGCGCAGTGACCGCGTGGGGTCAAGGATACACTCTATCACCGATAGTGTAGGGTGGGTTCTCAACCCACGCGGCGGATGCGTTGCGATGCGGAAACCGCGTGGGTCAAGGACCCACCCTACGAGCTATGAGTCCGCGATAACAGGAGGACACGAAATGAAGGCACGGCCTCTCATGCCGGCACTGCTGGTCGTTCTGTCGGCAATCGCAACACAGGCCTGGGCGTTGACCGTCTACGTCTCGCCCGAGGGCAACGATGCCTGGTCCGGCCGACTCGCGCAACCGAACGCGGATCGGAGCAACGGCCCGGTCGCCACGCTCGAACGGGCCCGGGACATCTTGCGGCAGCTCGGCCCGCGGGGCGCCGTCGATAGCCGTCGAGTGATCGTGGCGGACGGCTACTATCCGTTGACGAAGCCATTCGTGCTGGACGCCCGCGACAGCGATGTCTGCTATGAAGGCGCACCGCAAAGCCGGCCGGTCTTCTCCGGCGGCCGCGCCATCCGCGGCTTCGCGCCTGGCGAGGGCGGTCTCTGGCGAGTGCACATCCCCCAGGTGGCCGACGGGTCGTGGTATTTCGAGCAGTTGTTCATCAACGGCCGACGTGCGGTGCGCGCCCGAACGCCGAACAAGTTCTATCATTACATGGTCGACGTGCAGGAACGGACGCTCGAACAGGGCCCCGGGCAGCGACCGGCGCGGGCTCGGCAGACCGTGACCGTCCGAACCGAAGACATAGCGGCCCTTCTCGAACTACCGCAGGCTCAACTGCACGACGTGCAGATGGTCATCTATCACAAATGGGACAACACCACCCGCTTTATTGAAGACGTCAATGAGCGAGATTGCACGATCACTACCACCGGCGAGGGTCGCAAGCCGTGGAACTCCTGGGGAAAGGGCGACCGCTTCCATCTGGAGAACTTCGCATCGGCGCTCGACGCACCGGGCGAATGGTTCCTGTCACGCGACGGCTGGCTCTTCTACATGCCGCGCGAAGGCGAGGACATGCGGGCCGCCGAAGTCGTGGCCCCCGTCGTGGAGAAGTTCCTTCTGTTCCAAGGCGATGTCGAACAGGGGAAGTATGTCGAGAATGTCACGATCAGGGGCCTGACGTTCCTTCACGCGGAGTATCCGATGCCGCCCGGCGGATTCGAGGCCAGTCAGGCGGCCTCGCCGATCGACGCGGTGGTGATGGCCGACGGGGCCCGCAACGTGACGATCGAAGACTGCGAATTCGGGCACTTCGGCCGCTACGGAGTTTGGTTCCGCCGGGGCTGCCGGAACTGCATCCTGCGCAAATGCTACGTGCACGACTTCGGCGCCGGCGGCGTCCGCATCGGCGAGTCGCGCACGCCGGGCAGCGAGAGCGAGCAGACCGGGCGCATCACCGTGGACAACAACATTCTCCGCCACGGCGGCCGCATCTTTCCATGCGCCGTCGGCGTCTGGATCGGCCACAGCGCCGACAACGCCGTGACGCACAACGAGATCGCCGACATGTTCTACACCGGCATTTCCGCCGGCTGGGTCTGGGGCTATTCCGGCAGCATCGCCAAACGCAACACCATCCGCTTCAACCACGTCCACCACCTCGGCTGGGCCGTCCTCAGCGACATGGGCGGCATCTACACCCTCGGCTCGTCCGAAGGGACCGTCGTCAGCGACAACGTCTTCCACGACATCTACGCCTACTCCTACGGCGGCTGGGGCCTGTACACCGACGAAGGCAGCACCGGCATCGTCATGGAAAACAACCTCGTCTACAACACCAAGACCGGCAGCTTCCACCAACACTACGGCAAGGAAAACATCATCCGCAACAACATCCTGGTCAACAGCCTGCTCCACCAGGTGCAGGCCACCCGTGTGGAAGAGCACCTGTCGTTCACGTTCGAGCGGAACATCGTCTACTGGGAGACCGGCCCGCTCCTGGCCGGCCCCTGGACCCGCGTCGATGTCAACATGGACAACAACTGCTTCTGGAACTGTGTCGGCGAGGACGTGACATTCGCGGGCCTGTCCCTTGAACAGTGGCGAGCGCAGCACAACCGCGACCAGCACTCGATCATCGCCGACCCGCTCTTCGTCGATGCGGCCAATCATGACTTCCGCCTGAAGGACAACTCCCCCGCTCTCGGGATTGGCTTTGAGCCGTTCGACTACACGCAGGCCGGGGTTTATGGCGATCCCGCGTGGATCGAGAAGGCCAACGAGGTGGCGTATCCGCCGCTGGAGTGGCCGCCGGACCCGCCGCCGGTGGCGATCCGCGACGATTTCGAGAGGACCGCCGTCGGTCAGAAGCCTTCGGGCGCCCAGGTCCACGTCGAGAACAAGGGCGATGCCATCGAAGTGACCGACGAGACTGCCGCGGCGGGCAATCACAGCCTGAAGATCGCTGACGCCCCGGGCCTGCAAAACACGTGGAACCCGCACCTCGTGTATGCCCCCAACCACGGCGCCGGAACGACGCACTGCGCGTTCGACCTGCGGATCGGCCGCGCCGTGGCCATCAATCACGAGTGGCGCGACTGGCGAAGCTCCCCCTACCGCGTCGGCCCCAGCTTCTCGATCAACGGCGACAGACTGCGAGTCGCCGGCGCGACACTCCTGCACCTGCCCGTCGGCCGATGGACGCACTTCGAGATCGCCGCCGACCTCGGCCCGGACAACAGCGGCACGTGGACCCTGAGCGTCACGCTACCGGGAAAGACGCCGCGTATCTTCACGAGCCTCAAGAACGGCAGCACCGCGTTCGAGAAGCTGACCTGGCTTGGCTTCACGAGCAACGCCACCGACACAACCGTCTTCTACCTGGACAACATCACGATCGCAAACGAACCGTAGCGGCCCCGCCACACGGATCACGATTGGCTCCTGCGCTTCGCGTGAATTCGCAATCCGCATGAACTCCCACATGCCGCACGAAGCAAACGCGTCGACGGGAGTTGCGAGGAGCGCAGCGACGAAGCAATCTCCGCCCCCCGATAGCCGGAAGACTCTCGGAATGCAGTACTAAGGGTCTTTGCAGCGAGCCATCCAAACCGGCCACGCCGGTAGTTCAGCATGTACGTTGTAGTTCTTGTGCCAACGCAAACGCCACAGCTCTTTGAGAGAAACCCGTCTTATGCTGTGATCGGCAAACAGGACATTCTGCGTCAGGTTGTGTCGATCGACACAGACCGTGCGCATTTCCCCGCTGCCTCCTGCTTGAAAGCTGTCTCGATCGGTGGAAGGGGTATCCGTATCACGCGGCCAGGCATCCACCCACCAGCCTTCGGTGAAGATCGGCACTTCACTACCATACTTCGCTGGAAAACCTCGCCAGTAGTTTTCCGCGGGGCCCCGTCCCCACAGAGTATTCAGGTTGGCTGGAGGGTTGCACATCCATCCATTGGGCGCATAGCTGCCGACGTCTCCTCCCTGTGAATCCGGCACGCGCCAGGCATCGGTGGGACTCCGCGCCAACGACATGGCGTCATTCGATACGGACGTGCGATTCTTGGCGGCCGTCGGACACAACCACATTTTCTTGTCTTTGCTGTACCGCTTGAGTGGCTCACGCCACCAGTCCCCGTGTTCCATGGCCGCGGTCGATCCATGCACCAGACCGCTCAGGAACTTGCCATCGTTATCCTCCATGTACATGGCGAAGATGAGGCCCCACTGTCGCAGGTTGGACTGACAGCCAACCACGCGCCCCTGTTCGCGCACGCGCTGCAGCGTGGGCATCAGGATGCCCATCAGGATGGCGATAATGGCGATCACCACCAACAGCTCGATGAGTGTAAATGCTTTGTTCATGCTTTCAATCCTTCGGCCGGGAGAGATTCTAACAAAGACTTCGCTGCCCGTCCACTGCGAATGCAGATACCGTGGCCGTACCGGTTATACGATGGGGCAGGGACGACACAGCACGCTGTATCACCCCTGCCCCCGAACCGGACGCAAGACTCTCCCTGCGTCCCGATGTCTTCGAGCGGATCACGTCTGCAAACGCACTCAATTTCACATCGAACGCGGGGCTCTACTGCACGTCATTGCAGTCGAGGGCGTTGCACTCCAGCCAGTGGGCCTGCAGGATATCCAGGTCCAGTTGGTCGACGCGGCAGTCCAGGTTGATGTCGCCGGGGATAGGCTCGTATCCCGGCAACGACTGGGCGGCTTCGCAGCTATCGGCAAAGACATTGACGGTCATCGTGTCGGAGCCGGAGTATTCACCGTCCGAGGCTTCAAGCTGCAGCACGTAAGTCCCGGTTTCCGTGAGCGTCACGGTCGCGTCCAACTGGGCCGGATCGGCAATCACGGCCGTACCTTCGTTGGGTTCCGCGACGACGGTCCATAGCGACGTTGTGGGATCGATATCGGTCACGGACCCGGCGAGCACCACGTCTGCACTGCCATTGTCGATCCAGGTTGTCACATCGTCACCGGCGTCCGCTTTGGGAGGTACATTATCTGCGAACAACTGAAAAATAGGCCCAAAAGCCGGATCGTTCGGATCGCCGGTATACGTATCGACGGCCCAATAGTACCACGTCTTTGGCTGAGTCTGCACGACAACGGAGCTCACACTTTCATTGCTGACGACCTTGATAGCTTCCAGATTGGTAAAGTCCTCCAGCGCTTTCAAATCGTCGGTGAAATAGACGTCAACAGTCACCGGCGTACCAGGCACGCACGGGTCGGGCAAAGTCCAGCTCAACTCCACGTCGCCCGGTTCCACAATGCTGCTATCTGCTGGGGATTGCTGAAGAGGATGATCGGCTGTAATGGTCGTCACGCCGTCAGCATGGACAACATTCAATGTCCCTACACCGCTCCAGGCGCGTATCTTCCCGGCAGCGGCATAAGCTAATACTTCATCTACTTGATCACCATCATTCGTAATGTTAACGGTACCATGTTTGATGTCAATGAACGAGTCACCATAGATCGCGTTAGCATCATCCCAGTGATGTATGTTCAGGACACCGCGATTGACATGAACACGAGCTACTCCGTGATCGTCAGCAGGACCGAAAAACCAACCAAGCCCAAAATCTTGTGAGCCAGTGATCGTTCCGCCATTCAAAATGATATCAGCATCTGCACCCGTGTGCATTCCGAGCCACATATGCCCAGCAAAGTGTGCAACACCGCCGGCCTCAACGATCAGTGTAGCGGGATTGTTGTAACCAACGGCCATCCAACCACCTGTGGTATTGAGGTTTCCACCGTCAACAATGCGAACCACACCGCCCGGCCCGTTATCGCCCTGAACGAAGTCACCACAGGTCCGGATGTCAGACACGACACACTCTGCGGCGTCGGCGACATTAAACACGGCTTTGGGATCAGCGACGCCAGGGACATCATTGGTCCAGTTTGCCCCAACCCCCCAGTCGCCAGTAGCCGGCGGAACGATCCCATTGGCCGCAGGGTTCCAAACCGTAGCTGCGCTTGCTACGCTCGCCATCAGCAATACTGTAATACAAATGCCCAGAACAATGTGTGATCTCATGATAGATCCTCCTCAGAAAAGAGTAGTAACTGGCCTTTGCCATTGAACGTCATAATCGGCAACTACCATGCTCACCGTCGGCAAGTGAGATGAAAACGACCTCACGGCCACCACATATGAATAAGAATACAGGGAAAACCTCAAGATGTCAATATGCTGCAAGGCCGGCTTCGCTCGTCATTTTCGAGGACAAAGGCCAGGCGGAGGGATTGGGTCGCCTCCTGGCGGGCGCTGTCGGAAGGCATCCTACGGTCGCTTTGCCGACCCGGACTCGTCCACCTTACTTGCCGGCGAGCCAGGAGGGGCCCCAGCCGACATCGACCTTGAGCGGAACGTCGAACGGGATCGCCGTCGTCATCTCCGCCACGATCCACTTCGCATGTTGCTCGGCCTCGTCCGCCGGCAGCTCGAAGACGAGCTCGTCGTGGACCTGTAGAATCATACGTGCGGCGAGCCGCTCGGACGTGATCTTACGATGAATGGCTACCATCGCGACCTTGATGAGGTCGGCGGCGGAACCCTGGATCACGGTATTGACCGCAAGTCGCTCGGCCTGGGCGCGCCGGCCGCCGTGCTTGCTCTTGAGGTCTCGAATCGGACGGCGGCGGCCGAGGATCGTCTCGGCGTAGCCGGTCTGCTTGGCCTTGGCGATGCACTCGTCGATGAACGCGCGAATCGAGGCGTAGCGGGCGAAGTAGGCGTCGATGAACTGCCGGGCCTCGGCCGGACTGATGCCGATCCCGCGCGCCAAGGCGGAGGCCCCCTGCCCGTAGATGATGCCGAAGTTCACAGCCTTGCAGCGAGACCGCTGCTCGCTCGTCACCGCCTCAAGCGGGACGTTGAAAATCTGCGAGGCCACGAATCGATGGATGTCACGATCCTCGGCAAAGGCGGCCTTCAACGCCTCATCCTGCGAGAAGTGCGCGAGGAGCCGAAGCTCGATCTGACTGTAGTCGGCGCTCAGAATGCACTCGTTGTCTTTCGCGGGCACGAAGGCGGCGCGAATCTTGCGGCCTAACTCCGTGCGGATAGGGATATTCTGGAGGTTCGGGTTGCTCGACGACAATCGGCCGGTCGCCGTCACCGTCTGGTTGAAGGATGTGTGGACGCGACCGGTCCTGGGATTGATGATCGCGCCGAGTTTATCGACGTAGGTATTCTTGAGCTTGCCCAGCGTGCGGTATTCGAGAACGGATTCCGCGATGGGGTGCTTGTCGGTAAGCTGTTCGAGCACCTGGGCGTCGGTGCTGCGGCCCGTCTTGCCGACCCGGCCCGATTGCAGCTTGAGCCGGTCGAACAGGATCTCGGCAAGCTGCTTGGGCGAATCGATATTGAAGACCGTACCCGCTTCGTGGTAGATCCGCTCGGCCGCCTGGCTCAGCGCCTCATCCAGCTTGCCGGACATCTGCCGCAGCAAGGCCGTGTCGATGGAAACGCCGTTGTACTCCATCTCCGCCAGAACGCTCACGAGCGGCATCTCGACTTCATGAAACAGCTTCTTGAGCTGCGGCGCATGATCCAGCCGATCCTTCAGGACGCGGTACAGCCGGTACGTGATGTCGGCATCCTCCGCCGAGTACTCACACGCGGTCTCCACGTCCACCAGGTCGAACGTGAGTTGATTCTTGCCCTTGCCCAGCAGGCTCACGAGCGAAATGCACTCGTAATTGAGGAAGTCGAGGGCCATGTTGTCCATGGAGTGACTCGTGCGCTCGGGATCGAGGCAGTACGACGCGACCATCGTATCGAAGTGCACGCCGTCCACCGGCATTCCGGCGTTGCGCAGGATCAGCAGGTCGTACTTGAGGTTCTGGCCGATCTTCCGGACATCCGGATCCGCTAAAATCGGCCCCAGCTCCCGCCGCACGGCCGCAATATCCAGCACGGGTGTCCCCAGCGGCCCTCGAACGGGCAGATAGTACGCCCGGCCCGGCCTCCAGCAGAAGCTCAATCCCACGAGGTCCGCCTGCATCGCACGGACGGACGTGGTCTCCGTGTCCACGGCGAAAAGCGTCTGCTCGCGCAGGTCGCGTGCGAAGGCGGCAAGCTTCTCGGGCGTATCGACGAGCGTATACAAATGCTCGACCGTTCGCGCTGATGCCCTTGCAGACGCGCCGTGTTTCGGCGGCAGCGCGGACGACGCATCGGCGGAAGATTCTACCGGCGGATCAACCGCCTCGGTCGGGCTGCGTGACTCGGCCGTCAGGCCAAGCTGGCCTAGAAGCCGGCTGAAGCCGAGCTGCGTGAATAGCTCGCCCAGCCGTTGCTTATCCGGCCCCGCCCAAGCCAGGCGTGCATAATCCACCTCTATCGGCACGCTGCAATCGAGCGTCACGAGCCCCCGGCTCAGATACGCCTGCTCTTTCGACTTGCGCAGGTTCTCCCCACGCTTGCCTTTGATCTCGTCCGCGTGCGCGTAGAGGTTGTCGAGGTCGCCGTATCGGGCGATCAGCTCGCGGGCGGTCTTCTGCCCGATCAGCGGAACGCCCGGCACATTGTCCACCGCGTCGCCCTCGAGCGCCAGGCAATCCACAATCTGCGCCGGGGCAATCCCCATCTTCGCTTTCATCGCCTCGGGGTCAGTGACCTCGCCCGTCTTGATATCGTATGTCCGAACGCGCTCATCGAGCAACTGGAGAACGTCCTTATCCTTGGAGCAGATGAACACGTCGATGCCGTCGGCTGCGGCCCGCTTCGCCAACGTGCCAATGATGTCATCCGCCTCGTAGCCATCAAGGGAAAGAGCCGGGATACGCATCGCATTCAGAATCTCCCGGATGCGATCCACCTGCGGCGGCAGGTCGTCGGGCATCGGCGGCCGATGGGCTTTGTACTCGGCAAAGACCTCGCTGCGAAACGTCGGCGCCGCCGTGTCCATCGCCACGCAGAGCATATCGGGCTTCTGCCTCTCGATCAGACCGGTCAGTGCCGTCGTGAAGATGTAGGTCGCCTTGGTAGGCTCGCCGGAGGGAGCCGTAAGCTGCTGCCGCATAGGCGCATAGTACGCCGCGTAGATATGGGCGTGACCATCGATGATGTACAGCGTCTTCGCCATGCTCTTCACTGTACGCACCGACCGCCAAGATCGCAACATTTCTCTTCTCCTGCGCTTCGATTTGTGCGACGATGACGGCGGCTCGTGCCAGGTGACCGTCGAGGATTCTTGTCCAACGGAGGACCGAACATGAAACGATACACATCTCTCAATCGGATCGTCGCCGTCCTAGTCTGTGCACCTGTACTTGTCGCGGCCGGTCGGGCGAGCAGCAGCGAAGCGGCCGGCTCGGCGGGGCTGGTGACGGTCCGGCCGCAGGAGACCGAAGAACTGTTGGCCAACCCAGGCATCGGTTGGGAGACGTTCCACACCACGAGAGATAAGGACAGGGACCTGCCCGACTGGATTCCCTCCACCGTCCACTACGCCCGCTGGGGCTGGGGCACGTTGGAGCCCGCCCCGGGCGAAATCGACTACGCCTTTCTCGACAGGACCCTGGCCGAGACGCGGGCCGCCGGCCAGCAGTTGGCGTTGCGGGCCATGTGCTGCTCGACGTCGCCCGGCCGACCGTATCACCCCGACTGGCTGGAAGACGTGGGCGGCAAGGTCCTTACGGTCGATTACGGCGGGCAGGAAGGGCTGCTCATCCCGGACCTGGACGACCCGGACGTATTAGCCAGGCATCTTCACTTCATCCGGCGGCTCGGGGCCCGCTACGACGGGCACCCCGACATTGACCATGTGGACCTCGGATCGGTGGGCTGGTGGGGCGAGTGGCACATGAGCAGCTCGAACGCCGGCAGGATGCCCACGGAGGACACCTGCCGCCAGATCATCGACGCATATCTCGACGCGTTCCGCAAGACGCCGGTGCTCATGCTGATAGGAGGCCGCGAGTTTCTCAGCTACGCCGCCCAGCGCGGGGCGGGATGGCGAGCGGATTGTCTGGGTGACATGGGCGGGTTCTCGGCGAACTGGTGCCACATGCGCAACGCGTATGTCCAACTGATCCAGGGCGCGGACGCCGCCGACGTCTGGAAGACCGCGCCGGTCGCCTGGGAGACCTGCTGGGACATGCGGCGCTGGGACGAGGAGGACTGGCCGCTACGGTACATCTTCAATTACGCGCTGGCGTTCCACGGCTCGTACATCAACAACAAGTCCGCCCCCCTGCCCGAGGGACAGGACGTACGGCACGAAATCGAGAGGTTTCTGCGACGGCTCGGGTATCGCTTCGTGCTGCACGAGTTCCGGTTCCCCAAGCGTGCGCAGGCCGGAGCCGCCGTGACGTTCACGATGAACTGGCAAAACGTCGGCTCGGCGCCCTGCTACAGGCCGTATCGGGTCGCATACAGGCTCTCGAATGAGCAGGGATACGCGAAGGCACTCGTGGGAACAGTAACGGCCGACCAATGGATGCCCGGCACGGTCTCGCTGTTCACTGAGGAATTTCTCAAGGCGCCGCCGGACTTGCCGCCCGGCCCCATCGTCGAAACGACCGACAACGTGGCCCTGCCGGCCGACACCCCGCCCGGCGAATATCATCTGGCGGTCGGAATCGTCGG
>Ga0207752_1000444_pt1 | contig 19397 bp, 9 predicted proteins | sample Pon2CUnioCityCA_6_FD_187272 | JGI IMG/M metagenome (GOLD analysis project Ga0207752, IMG submission 187272) | Marine sediment microbial community from Union City, CA, USA - Pond 2C Sediment 2 (SPAdes) | ecosystem: Environmental > Aquatic > Marine > Intertidal zone > Salt pond sediment ...
CACACCAAATTCGAACGCAGCTGGGCTTCAGCAACCTGGTCTGCCCGCCGGGTTGGGAACTTCTGCCAGCCGCCGTAGGAACTCCTGTACTTCGACCGGTGACCTGAGAAAGTATTCTCCTGCACTATGTTTGTTCTCGTCTCCCACAAAGACGGAGATCCCGCCGCTCTGGCGGAGCACTTTGAAACCGTCTTCATCGGTAACGTCGTCTCCCAAGAAAATAGCCACACTCCTGTCATCACCGGCCAGGGTATCGTATCTATTAAGAAGCAAGCTGATGGCGGTACCCTTGTCCCATGAAACCGCCGGTCTCACTTCATGGACTTTCTTTCCGGAGGTGACTCTCAGCCTTCCAATTGAACGGATGCTGTCCGCAATCTGCTCGAAGAGGCTCTTGAACTCCTCGATTGTCCTGGCCTCCACCATCCTGTAGTGCACAGTCAGGGTCAGACCCTTGTGCTCCACGATCACCCCTCGGAAAGGGGCTAGAGACTGCCTCAGGAAACGATGAAGTTGATCAAGCATCGGTCTGGATTTCTGGGATACAGGCTCAACAAAACTGAAAGCGGGTCCTTCTATCTCCAGTCCATGATTTCCAGCATAGGTGAGATTTTCCAGCCCAACCCTTTCCTTGAGATCCGTGAGCGAGCGTCCGCTGACAATGGCCACGCTGGTGCCGGGTCTTTCAGTCAGTGTCTGCAGTAGGAGCCTGGTCGATTCAGAGATATACGCCTGTTCGGGCCGGTCAACAATCGGAGATAGTGTCCCATCAAAATCGCTTAGAAGGATGATTCGATCGGCGTCACTCAAACGAAGGGCAATGTCCTCCCAGAACGATAATAGATGTCTCACTTTGTCTCCAAACCAAAATTGCCTCTTATGAAATTACATCAATTGAAATGCATCTCAGGACCAGTCGGCTGATCCTCTTCGCAACATCTCCAGAATAATGTCAGCCGCCCATTTGTAGACATTATTCTCCTGCACTACAGATCTCATCCTCTGCATCTGATGTTGTTTCTCGGCCCGAGGCGCCTCGAGAGCGCTCCGCACAGTGTCAGCGAAAGCATCAGTGGCATACGGATTTATCAGAAAGGCATCCGGCAGTTCTCTAGCTGCTCCAGTGAAGTGGCTGAGAAGAAGTGCCCCTCTTTCATCAAATGAGCTGGCGACGAACTCCTTGGCCACCAGATTCATACCGTCATGAAGAGAGCTCACGACCCAGAAATCAGCCAGTCGGCGGAGGGCCATCAATGTCAACGGCGGAAGGTGCCCGCGAAGGTCAATGATGGGTTTCCAGTTCCCCAAGGCATGTTTCCAGTTGATCTCCTCAACAAGATGGTCAATCTCTTCGTTGAGCCTCCGATAAGTGCCAATGTGGATACGGCTAGCCACACCCGCCTGGATAAACACCACCTTCCCGCGATACTCGGGATACCTGTCAAAGAAACGATCCATAGCCCTGAAGCGATCAGGTATCCCCTTGGTGTAATCGATCCGGTCAAGACCCACTCCAACAGCCATATCCTGGAGGCCAAGTTTCTTCTTGAGTCTACCCGCTTCAACATTGGCCGCTTCCTGCTGTGCCTGATAAGACACACCTTCAAAATCGATACTAATCGGGAAAGGACGCACGGCGGTCTTCTTGCCATGCCGGATCACCTCACTTCTCTCCCTATCGACTCTAGCCTCAATGGACCGGTCGATATTGTCCATGAAATTATGGCAGTGGTAGGGAATGTGGAAGCCAAGAACGTGGCTCCCGAGCAGACCGTCGAGTATTTCGTCCTGCCATGGACAGATACGGAAAGCCTCAGCATTGGGCCAGGGAATATGCCAGAAATGAGCCACTATGCAGTTCGGGTTAGCGTCTCGCAACAGTCTGGGCAAGAGCGCCAGGTGATAGTCCTGAACAAATACAAAGGCTTTTCTATCACCCACTTCCTCCAAAACCGCCTTGGCGAAAAGCTCGTTTACTCTTTTGTAGGTTTTCCAGTCGTTCTCGTCGAACAGGGGCCGTGTATAGCAGACATGGCATAGCGGCCAAAGAGCCTCGTTGGAGAAACCGTAGTAGTATCCCTCTTCCTCTTCTTTGGACAGCCAAACACGCTTGAGGTAGTATTGTGGATCATCCGGTGGCACCATAACACGGTCTGCCTCGTCGACTACGTCCCTGTCTGCCTCGCCACTGCCATGAGCCACCCAAATGCCTCCGCAAGCTTTCATGACTGGATCGAGAGCAACTGTCAATCCGCTGGCCGGCATCTGAACCTGAATTTCGTCGTCAACACGGTTGTGTATATAGGGCTCGCGATTAGACACAGCCACAAACATGTGGTCACGCAGCTGCTCCTGCACCATATTGCGCAAGCTGTCCCGAGTCCACATAATTCACCTCCTGATGCCTCATCGTCTGCCGTCTGAGAGAGTCGGAGGACAACAGCCAACCTAATAAACCAAAGCGACAGGCGATTAGCGCATTCCGACAAATGCCCTAAAGGCACACTTATAGGACGCTTTCGGTAGTCCAACATCAGTAGCAGATGCCAACACACATGCCAGTTTCTGCCCGGTCAGAGAGAAGCTTGTCGACAGCCGAACCAGCGAGATCGCGCCCTAGTTCCTGTGGCTATTTAGAAACCATTAGCGCCGGAAAGCAATCAATTTCATTATAGCGTTACACGAAAGAGAGAGGCAATCGTCATAGGGGTGTTTGGGACTGCGGTCCGGAGAGGCTACTTGGCTTGTCCTTTCTCGCCGATCATCGAGGACATTACATCGGAACTAGTCACGGATCCCACTAACTGTCCTTTCTCAGGATCGATGACCGGTATCACAGACAGGTTATGGTCTGCCATACGACGAAGCACATCATCAAGGGGTTCTTTAGGGAAGGCCAGAGGGTAGTCGGATCGCACCAGTTTCTCCAGCGTGGTGTTCTGCCATTGCTGCTTAGGGAGGTGACGGACCTGTGGCAAGGAGACGATACCTGCCAGCGCGTTGCCCTCTCTGACAACCACATAGTCCTGCTGCTCCGGCACCACGCACATGTCGATGAACTTCTGCACACTGAAGTTGGCCATTGGAAATCGACGACTCTTGTCTATGACGTCTCCCACCGTCAACTCATCCAGAGCATATCGGGCGAAGGAGGGTACTACGAATCCAGGAAGAATCGCCCTCTCGGTAGCGTCGGCGCGTCGAATGGCAACACCCATAAGCGGAGGTACCAGGAAGATGAAGCACAGCATAATCAGAGTGAGCAAAGAGAATAACTCGGCCGATATGGCATTGATGTTCAGCATCACCAACAGGAGGGCTATCTCCACCACTCCCTTGCCCATGAGGCCGGAGGCTATAGCCAGCGGGCGATCGATCCGAGCCAGAATCACTCCGACGATGGCCCCGGCAAACTTGCCCAGTACAGCCACGAGCACCACCGAGGCGATGACCAGTGGCGCCAGCCGAGTGAATGACAGGTCAAGATAGAGACCGGCGGAGGCGAAGAAGAGGGGTATGAAGAGCCCCTGAGCCATTCCTCGCACCCCAGGGATAATCTCCGAACGCAAGCGATGCGGCAGTCCCGACAGCGCCATTCCCAACAGCAGTGCCCCCAAGGATCCGTGCACTCCAATTTCCTCAACGCCAGCTACAATCAGCAGGAGTCCACCGGTTATGAGGCCAAGGGTGAGTTGCGGAGCCCCCATAAACCGACGCAAGCGCACAAAAAGCGGAGGGAACACTCGCGACGCCAGCAGCCAAGCCGCCGCCGCAAAAGCGATCATCTCCAGCAGCAGTATAGCGACTCTCCAGGCACTGAAGGTACCTTCCTGGTTGACCTCCTGTAGAGAGAAGGACACCACGAGAAGTCCAAGGAGTTCCAGGATTACTACAGTAGTGAACACCTCTAATCCCAAAGGCTTCTTCAGATAGCCCAAGTCACTGAGGACTCTGGCCACGACCCCCAAGCTGGACAGGGCCAAAATTCCGGCAACGGCTATGGAACTGGCTAGCGGTTCCTTTACCACTAACAACATGACAGCCAGACCTAATATCATGGGCACCGTGAAGGCTATGAAGCCAGCCAGGAAGAACCGTCCCCGAACCGTGGCTACCAGTCCCGATACATCCATCTCGTCGAGGCCGATGAGAAAGAACATGAAGATGACGCCGATGCCGAAAAAGATATCCAGTTCAACGCTGGGTTCAACGACTTTCAACGCAGGACCCAATAGCAGACCTGCTGCCACATAAGCCAGCAGCGAACTCTGCTTCAACCGGACAAAAATGCCCTCAAGAAGCTTGGCAGTGATGAGGAGTAGCCCGAGGGCGAGCAATGAATGTCCCACAAGTCTCCTTACGGCAATCTCAGCAATGAGGCGTCAAGGAAGCAGAACGCCGCGCACTATCATACAACAGAGGTACGGGACTTTCTAGGACAGGCATGGCAGCCTCGCGGAAGGGAAATCAGAAGGAAGATACCTTCCACAGACAAATCAACCAGCGTGCCCGGCGTCTTTCATTCATGGCGCTCCCCGGAAGGTCCGCGCCTCATGCGCCGGTGCATCTTTTCTCCCAGCCTTCTGGCGACGTTGACCAGTTTAGTGAAAAACCCGTGTGAGACGAGCTCGGACGAAGGCATTTCAGCAGCAGAAGCATACTTCTCGCCCAGGAATACCTCGCCAAAGGTCTTCTCAAACTGACCGTGGATCCGGCGGACCGAGCTGGCTACCAGGAACAAAATCATGCCGATGATCAGCAAGGGAATGGCCAAGGCGAAGGACCCTATGGCCAGGAACTGAAGTATGAGGGGGATGGACCACATTGCCAGGAATACGGAGAGCACTATCACTATGCTGTCCCGCAACACAATTCGGAGGCTCTCGCGGCGCAACAGCCTGGCAGATTCGCGACGGGTGACTAGATAAATTGCCGCCTCGTCTACAAGTCCCTGCAAACCGCGCCATATCACCAAAAGACTGGGGACTGACAGCAGAAGGAACACGAGCCCAAAGAGAATGCCGACCACGTCGGCCCGGATGCGACTCAACTGAGCCAGGTCTTCCACGAACTGGATAGTGAAGGTGCCGATGCCCAGGATAACCAGGAGGATCAGGGAGTTGATGACAATGCTCTTGAGGTACACGCGGACTTTCTGTCCTGCCCGGGTATCCCGGCCCAGAGTCGAGCGCAATGCCTGCAGCCACTCGGCGAGGCGAGATATATAGGCTACGAGGAACGACGGCGATTTCCTGCCGAGCCAACTCGACACTGTATCAGCTGAGCGAGTTATATACGGATAGAGAAAAGAGGTGAAAGCAGTGGCAGCGCCAATGACCGGATAAAGGGGAGCCAACAGTATACCCTGGTCCGCACCGACCCGGGCAATGGCCAGCGAAAACTCGCCCATCTGCGGCATACCCATGCCTACCTGAACCGAGGTCCTACCGTCATAGCCAGAGAAGAATGTGACCACAGTATTGGCAACCACCTTGCCCACGATAAAGAAAGCGGCTGCCGCCAGAGCCGGTACAAGAAAGCTTCTGAAATTGGCCAGATCTATGAGCATGCCAATGGCAACAAAGAAGAGGGCCGCGAACATATCTCTTATGGGCGACACCACCTCGAGGACTTCCTCCGAGTGCTCGGAATCTCCTATCAGCGATCCCATAAGAAACGCACCGACGGCAACCGACAGGCCCAAGTACTCACCGAGCAAGGCCATACCGAAGGCCAGTCCCAGTGCAGTGATCAAGAGGACTTCCCTGGAGAGGAATTGATGGGCGAACTTGATTATCCTCGGTACCAGGATGGCTCCCAAGAGAAGAGTGGCCATGACAAATATCACCAACCGCAATACCAATGAGCCGATATCGCCGATGTCGGCCGTACCAGTGGTAGCCATCCCGGAGAATATGGCTATCATTATCACGGCGGCGAAATCTTCCACAACCAGTATTCCAACTATCAGTCGGGAGGAAGTCTGATCCAGCTTTCCCAGATCTCTCAGTACCTTGACTATGACGGCCGAACTGCTTATATGGAGCGCTGCTCCCAGGAAAAGAGAGTCCATCGTGGACCAACCCAGAAGACGGCCAAGGCCGTAACCCAGGCAAAGCATAGTGAGAATCTCGGCTACACCGATGATTAACACGGTCAATCCGATGCCACGTATTTTGTTCCAACTGAACTCCAGTCCGAGGCCAAACAGCAAGAGAACCAGTCCCAGGTCCGCCAGCAGACCGATGGTGTATGTATCCGAGACAGAAATGAAGGCAAAAGTACCAGGGCCGATCAAGAGGCCGGCTATGAGGTAGCCCAGAATGGGTGGCTGCTTGAACTTGCGGAAGACGAGCGTCACCGCACCAGCCACTATCATGATGAGGGCGAAATCCCTCAGAAGTGTGAGTTCCTGCATGACTACAGAAGATCACGGACAGCCACATTCAGATCCTCTCCGGCCCTATGTGGCAAACGTAATGTTAACACACGAATCTCGGTGAGTTCCACGAATCATCGATTTGAACTGCCAATCAACCTACACGGGAAGGTTTTATGTCGCTAGGGATCTAAATAAGGATAATTCACGCTTCATGGATATTGTCAGGCGCAAGAACAATGCTGTAGAATCACGAGAGGAGGGGTATCCATCCAGTACTTTGGAAGCGGAGCCACAACTCGCATCAAGTTCTCCTGTGGATCACGGTGGACATATAGTCGCAGATCGATTGCTGCCGGGAGAGACATCCGGCAAGTTGACAGCCGAAACAACATCCGTGGTCAGAGCTCAATCACATTGTGAGAAAGCAAATAGTTGTTTTGCACCAACCGCCATGGCTACGATCTCCAGTCCATGGCCCTGAAAGAGGTGGCAATCTTAGCAGATGGGTATGCGAGACAAGGACGGAAGAACAAGGGTAGTCATCGAAGGGGTACGGCCGGAAGTTGACTGTGGCCGTTTCCCGGTGAAACGCGTGCCAGGAGAGTCAGTTACCGTGGAGGCTGACATATTCGTTGATGGGCACGATTCAGTGGCGGCCACCATTCTCTATCGAAAGTCTGACGACAGAGAATGGAATGAGGCACCGATGGAGCCGGTGGTCAACGATCGCTGGCGAGGTTCCTTCCCGGTCACGGACATTGCGGGCTACAGATACACTATCACGGCCTGGATCGACCGTTTCAAGTCATGGCGTGAAGACATACTGAAAAAGGTGAACAGCGGGCAGGATGTCTCCGTTGATCTGCTGGTTGGAGTCCACATGATAGAGGAAGCCAGCCGCCGGGCCACCAAAGACGATGCCAAGATACTGAGACGCTGGGTCAAACAGATGCAGTCAGCTGACTGTGGAGAAGAAGAGAGGCTAAATCTCGTATTGAGTCCAGAGACGGCCAGTCTCATGAGCTCTTATCCTGATAGAAGCCTGGCCTCTACGTTTCCCAGAGAGATGGAAGTGATAGTCGAAAGAGAAAGAGCAGCCTTCAGCGCCTGGTACGAGATGTTTCCGCGCTCGTGCTCGGCCAGACCAAGTGAACACGGAACCCTGAAAGACTGTGAAAGGCGGCTGCCTTACGTAGCTTCTATGGGTTTCGACGTGCTCTATTTGCCTCCAATTCACCCAGTAGGTCTTAGCCAGCGCAAAGGCAGGAACAATTCGCCGACGGCAGCTCCGGACGATCCCGGTACACCGTGGGCCATAGGCTCGAAAGAAGGGGGTCACAAAGCGATCCATCCCGAACTGGGTAGCATCGAGGATTTCCGCCATCTGCTGTCGACCGCCCATGAGCATGGTATCGAGATTGCCCTTGACATGGCTTTTCAGTGTTCCCCGGATCACCCCTATGTCACCCAGCACCCGGAGTGGTTCCGCCGGAGACCTGACGGAACAGTGCAGTACGCCGAGAATCCTCCCAAGAAATACGAAGACATCTATCCGTTTGATTTTGAGACAGAGAGCTGGCGGGCGTTATGGGAAGAGCTCAAGAACATTGTAGTCTATTGGATTGAACAAGGTGTAAGGATTTTCAGGGTGGACAATCCGCACACGAAGCCTTTCCAATTCTGGGAATGGCTCATCGAGGGCGTGAGAAAGGAACATCCTGACGTTATCTTCCTTTCGGAAGCCTTCACTCGTCCGAAGGTCATGTACGCTCTGGCCAAGGTTGGCTTCAGCCAATCGTACACCTACTTTGCCTGGCGCAACACGAAATGGGAACTGACGCAGTTCATGACCGAGATGACCCGCAGCGAACTTTCGGAATACTATCGGCCTAACCTATGGCCGAACACTCCGGATATTCTCACCGAGTACCTACAGTATGGCGGACGTCCGGCCTTTGCGACACGCTTAGTGCTGGCAGCCACGCTGGGAGCCAACTACGGCATCTACGGACCTCCATTTGAGCTATGCGAGAACGAGGCCAAGGTGCCCGGCAGCGAAGAGTATGTGAACTCAGAGAAATATGAGATAAGACATTGGCAGCTCGATAGAAGCGACAGCCTCAGGGATTTGATAGCGCGGGTGAACCGCATTAGAAGAGAAAATCCAGCGCTACAGCGCGATCGGAGTCTGACTTTTCACCACGTGGACAACGAGAATATCATCTGCTACAGCAAGCATTCCCAGGAACGGAATAATGCTATCGTAGTGGCTGTGAATCTCGACCCCCATCACCTCCAGTCAGGGTGGATTGAGCTGGCAATCGATGATCTCGGGATTGGCCATCAAGAGTCGTATCAGGTACACGACCTCATAAGCGACGCCAGATACCTCTGGTACGGAGCGCGGAACTACGTTGAGCTCAATCCAGCCACCATGCCAGCACAGATCTTCAGAGTTCGCAAGAGAGTGCGCAGAGAACAGGACTTTGACTATTACATGTAACCGGAAGGAGCCCATTCTTATGCCCCACCGGCGGGTGAACTCCGGAATTATAGTCAGTGATCCACTATGGTACAAAGATGCCATAGTGTACGAACTCCATGTCCGGGCTTTCTACGATCGAGACGAGGACGGCATAGGGGACTTCCGAGGACTGACTGACAAACTCGACTATCTTCATGATCTCGGGGTAACCGCTATATGGCTCCTCCCCTTCTATCCATCGCCTCTCAGGGATGATGGGTATGACATATCCGACTACACAGACGTGCATCCCAACTACGGCAGCCTGCAGGACTTCAAGACGTTTTTACGCGAGGCACATGAGAGAGGTCTGCGGGTCATAACGGAGCTGGTGCTGAATCATACCTCAGACAAACATCCGTGGTTTCAGCGCGCCCGCTGCGCCAAGCCGGGCAGTCACGGCCGACGGTACTACGTCTGGAGCAATAAGCCCGAGAAGTACAAAGAAGCCAGGCTGGTCTTCAAGGACTTTGAAACGTCAAACTGGACCTGGGATCCCACCGCGAAAGCCTACTACTGGCATCGATTCTACTGGCATCAGCCCGATTTGAACTTTGATAATCCGGTTGTCCGGCGTGCCATGCTGCGAGTGGTTGATTTCTGGCTCGGGCTAGGCGTGGATGGACTGAGGCTGGACGCAGTTCCTTACCTCTATGAGAGAGAAGGGACCAACTGCGAAAATTTGCCGGAGACACATGCCTTTCTGAAAGAACTGCGGCATCACGTAGACAGGAGATTCAAAGACAGAATGCTGCTGGCTGAGGCCAATCAATGGCCTGAAGACGCCGCGGCTTACTTCGGCGAAGATGATGAATGCCACATGACGTTTCATTTCCCTTTGATGCCCCGCCTTTTCATGGCCCTCAGAATGGAGGATCGCTTTCCCATAGTCGACATTATGGAGCAGACCCCTTCCATTCCCGACAGCTGCCAGTGGGCTACTTTTCTTCGCAACCATGACGAGCTGACCCTGGAGATGGTGACTGACGAGGAGCGGGACTATATGTACCGGGTTTATGCTCATGATCCAAGCATGAGGGTCAACCTGGGAATCCGTCGCCGCCTGGCCTCATTGCTGAACAATGATCGAAAGAAGATCGAACTTCTGAATGCGATGTTGTTCTCTCTTTCAGGAACACCCGTGATTTATTATGGAGATGAAATCGGCATGGGTGACAACTTCCACCTGGGAGACCGTTCAGGCGTTCGCACCCCGATGCAATGGAGTGCTGACCGGAATGCCGGCTTCTCTCGAGCGAACGCCCAGAAGCTCTACCTGCCGGTAATCATAGACCCCGAATACCATTATGAGGCAGTGAATGTGGAGGCACAACAGCAAAACCCAGATTCGTTGCTCTGGTGGATGAAACATCTCATCGCTCTCCGAAAGCAGTACAAGGCGTTTGGTCGAGGCAGCCTGGAATTCCTGTCCTCGGACAATACCAAGGTTCTATCTTTTATTCGTTCATATGAAGATGAGATCATTCTGGTTGTGGCCAATCTCTCCCGAATAGCTCAGCACAGTTGTCTCATTATGGACAAGTTCAAGGGATTGGTGCCGGTAGAGCTCTTCGGGAGGAACGAGTTTCCAGTTATTGAGGACAAGCCTTACGCAGTGACCCTCGGCGCCCATGCCTTTTACTTGTTCTCTCTAGAAACTCAGCGGGCAGCGGCTGTGACGATAAGGGTTGAGCCGTCCGAACTCGAGACTTCACTTCCGGCAATCACTGTGGAAGGAGAATGGAAGGATATCTTCCGAACCGAACACCGGGAAGCTCTGGCCGAGGTGCTGGTGGAATACGTGAGGAGACGACGCTGGTTCCGTGGGAAGGCGCGAAACATAGACCTGTCAGAAGTGAACGACGTTATACCCATAACTCATGGAGACTCTATTGCCTACCTCGTGCTTGTGCGCTTCGACTACCTGGAAGGGGAGCCGGAGACGTATTTCGTGCCTTTGACCTTCTCCAGCGGTGAAGCGGCGAAACGGTTGATGTCGGAGATGCCGCACATGATAGCAGCGTCGGTCCATTTTGTGGGTGGGGACAGGGATGCCGACGGTGTCCTCTACGATGGGCTGATCGACGCAAACTTCTGTACCGCTGCTCTAGAAGCTATTTCCCGCCATCGCCATCTAAGAAGCGATTCCGGCCACATAGAGGCCATGCCGACTCGTTCGTTCCGCAAGATACGGGGCCAGGATAATCTTGCGTTGAGCGCCTCACTTCTGAAGACGGAGCAGACCAACACGTCAGTGGCCTTCGGAGACCGGCTGATTCTGAAGGTCTACCGGCGCGTAGACGAAGGCAGAAATCCTGATTTCGAAATAGGGCATTTTCTGACTGAGAAGAGAGCCTTCCCACACATTCCGCGAGTCGCCGGTTTTCTGGAATACCGCAGTCATTCCAGGGGTGAACCCCGCACGCTGGGCCTCCTTACGGCGTATGCGCAGAATCAGGGGGATGCCTGGCGGTATACTCTGGATCACCTGAACCAGTACTTCGAACACGTTCTGACTATTCCCAAAGCTGCGGCAATGCAAGCGCCTAACAAGTCGCTGCTGACACTGGCTGACGAGACCATACCGGCACACATGTCCGAGGCCATCGGCCCATATCTGGCCTCGGTCCAACTCCTAGGGCAGCGGACCGGGGAATTACACGGAGCCCTGGCGTCCGCTCCTGATGATCCTGTATTTGCGCCCGAGTCATTCACGGCTAATTATCAGAGGTCCGTGTATCAATCCATGCGAAGTCTGACCAAGCAGGTATTCCGGCTTCTTCGCGAGCGCCTCGACGAGCTGCCAGAACAGTCAAAGGAGGATGCTCAGAGGGTACTGCAGCTAGAGTCACACTTAATTGCCCGATTCCAGAATCTCCTAAAATCCAGGATAGGTGCCGTGCGGATCCGCTGTCACGGTGACCTTCATCTGGGACAGGTGTTATACACGGGCAAAGATTTTGTGTTCATCGACTTTGAGGGTGAACCGGCGCGACCCTTATCGGAACGGCGGATAAAGCGTTCACCTCTGCGAGACGTGGCAGGCATGGTAAGATCATTTCACTACGCTGGCAGTGCCGCTCTCTTCTTTCAGAAGCGCACGCTCATTCGTCAGGAGGACCTGCCTTTGCTTGAGCAATGGGCTCAGCTATGGTACATGTGGGTAGCTGCCACGTTCCTCAAATCTTATCTCGCCGTTGAAGAAGACGCAGCATTTCTGCCGAGAGACACTGAGACCTTGAACGTTCTGTTTGACGCTCTGCTATTGGAGAAGGCAGTCTACGAGATGGGCTATGAACTGAACAATCGTCCTAACTGGGTTAGAGTGCCTCTTCAGGGCATTCTTCAACTTCTGGAGGAGAAGGCGTAACCCCCACGCCACGCCTCCTGAGCGATGACTACGTGCGCTGTTGTACCGAAGCGTTGTAGAGGACGGCCCACGGCGCCTGAGAGTCCGTTCTTGTTGGATTTGCTAGACTATGTTTTAGGCCGAATCTTCGGTCATTGGAGGGTTTGCTGAGATGAAGGGAGATGAGCTAAAGGTCAATCGACCCAGCAAAATAGCAGGAGGGGTCGGTGACGTCCGTCACGACATCACACTTCTGACCGAACAAGACTTGTATCTGTTCAACGAAGGCAACCACTTCCGGCTGTACAACAAGCTGGGCAGTCACATTCACACTCATGATGGCGTGAAAGGCACCCACTTTGCTGTTTGGGCACCTAATGCCGAGAGCGTATCAGTAATAGGGCACTTCAACGCCTGGGACATGTCAGCACACCCTTTGCACAGCCTTGGAGATTCAGGAATATGGAACGGGTTCATTCCAGGAGTCAACCAAGGTACCATCTACAAGTACCATATAGTGTCGCACGTCAGGGGTTATCGAGTTGATAAGGCCGATCCGTTCGCTTTCTATTGTGAGATACCTCCCGCCAATGCTTCTGTTGTTTGGGACCTAGGCTATGCCTGGGAGGACCAGGAGTGGATGAAGGAACGGGGAGCACGTAACGGCCTGTCCGCCCCAATATCGATTTATGAGGTACACCTAGGATCCTGGATGCGAGTTCCCGACGAAGGGCACCGATATCTTACTTACCGTGAGCTAGCGCCCAAGTTGGCAGAATACTGCCGCGAAATGGGATATACACACGTCGAATTCTTGCCGGTAATGGAGCATCCTTTGTACAAATCTTGGGGCTACCAGACCACCGGATACTTTGCCCCAACGAGCCGCTACGGCAATCCTCAAGACTTCATGTTTCTGGTGGACCATCTTCACCAAAACGGAATCGGCGTCATCCTCGACTGGGTACCTTCACACTTTCCCAGCGACGAATACGGCCTGGGATTCTTCGATGGGACCCATCTTTATGAACACGCCGATCCCAGAAAGGGCTTCCATCCCGACTGGACCAGCTTCATTTTCAATTACGGTCGGCACGAAGTCCGCAGTTTTCTCATCAGCAGCGCGCTCTTCTGGCTGGACAAGTACAGAGCAGACGGCTTGCGAGTCGATGCGGTGGCGTCCATGCTTTATTTGGACTACTCCCGGAAAGAGGGTGAGTGGATAGCCAACCAGCATGGAGGACGGGAGAACCTAGAGGCGCTCGATTTCCTGCGGCGGTTCAATTCGGAAGTGTACCAGAACTACCCCGATGTGCAGACCATCGCCGAGGAATCCACAGCCTGGCCGGCTGTTTCCCGGCCTACCTATGTAGGTGGGCTGGGCTTTGGCTTGAAATGGGACATGGGCTGGATGCACGACACACTGGAGTACATGACCAAGGAGCCGGTTTTTCGCAAATATCACCACAATAACCTGACATTCAGGATGCTTTACGCCTTCTACGAGAATTTTGTGCTTCCTCTGTCACACGACGAGGTGGTGCATGGCAAAGGAGCCTTGCTCAGCAAGATGCCCGGTGATGACTGGCAGAAATTCGCCAACCTGAGACTGCTGTTCGGATACATGTACGCCCAGTGCGGCAAGAAGCTGATGTTCATGGGGGGCGAATTTGGTCAATGGAACGAATGGTATGAGGAAACCAGTCTGGACTGGCACCTGCTGGCCTACCGCAGCCATGAAGAACTGCGTCGTTGGGTCAAGGACCTAAACTGGTACTACCGCAATGAACCAGCCCTGCACCAACTGGACTTCTCCTCTTCAGGTTTTGAGTGGGTGGACTGCAATGACGTGCCTAACAGCGTGGTGAGTCTATTGAGGCGGGGTTCTTCCGCCGAGAGCACAGTTCTTGTTGTCTGCAACTTCACACCGGTGCCACGCTACAACTACCGCGTAGGTGTTCCTGCCGGCAGAGCGTGGCAAGAGGCCCTGAATAGTGATGCGCTAGAGTACGGAGGCAGCGGCCACGGCAATCTCGGGGCTGTGGAGGCCGTGCCAGTTCCCTGGCACGGCCGACCCTACTCGGTGAATCTGACGCTTCCTCCACTGGGGGCACTATTCCTGAAAGGCAGCACATCCACGCAATGGAGTTGAACGAGAGACTGGGAGCAACCCATCTAGGTAATTCACGATGCCGCTTCTGTGTGTGGGCACCTTCGATTGACAGCGCCAAAGTGCACGTTTTGTCCCCAGCAGAGAAGCTCTTCCCATTGACGAAGAAAGAGCGCGGGTACTTCGCCGGTGTCTTCGATGGCATCAGCCCTGGAAGTCTATATCTCTACAGCCTGGAGGGATGCGGGGAGTATCCCGACCCCACTTCGCGTTGGCAGCCCGATGGAGTTCACGCCCCTTCCCAAGTAGTAGACCAGCATTTTGAATGGGAAGACGACCAATGGCGAGGTATCGAAAAAGCGGACTACATAATCTACGAGATACATGTAGGGACCTTCACTCCTGAGGGCACTTTCGAGGGAGCCATCAAGCACCTGGAGAGGTTAAAGTCTCTGGGTATCACAGCTCTAGAGATCATGCCCGTGGCCCAATTCCCAGGGAGCCGTAATTGGGGCTACGACGGGGTGTATCCTTACGCGGTCCAGAACACTTACGGAGGTCCGACCGGACTGAAGAAGCTGGTTAACGCATGCCATTGTGCCGGCTTGGCCGTCGTTCTGGACGTGGTCTACAACCACCTTGGGCCGGAAGGAAACTACCTGGCCAAATTCGGTCCCTATTTCACGAACAGCTACCGGACTCCCTGGGGCGCCGCCATGAATTTCGATGGCCCGGACAGCGACGAGGTCAGAAGGTTGTTCGTTGAGAATGCTCTCTACTGGCTAGATGAATTCCACATTGATGCACTGCGTGTGGATGCCTTGCACGGCATCGTGGACCAGTCAGCCCAGCCGTTTCTCCAGGAACTGGCTCAGCGTGTCCACGAAAGAGCCAGTCAACTCCAACGTCAAATATTCATTTTCGCAGAAAGCGATCTCAATGACACAAGGGTGCTTCTTCCACAGACTACAGGGGGATATGGCTTCGATGCGCAGTGGAACGATGACTTCCATCATTCGGTCCACGCGCTGCTGACAGGTGAGCGCAGCGGCTACTATGGCGACTTTGGTGAAATAGAACACCTGATCAAGGCCTGGCAGGAGGGCTTCGTGTACTCCGGTGATTATTCCAGGTTCCGGCGCCGCCGGCACGGCAATTCTTCGCGTGACGTGCCGGCACACAATTTTGTGGTGGCGGTTCAAAACCACGATCAGATCGGGAATCGAATGCTGGGGGAAAGGCTAAGTCAACTGGTACCCATCGACAGCCTGAAGTTAGCCGCAGGGCTGGTGTTGCTTTCTCCATTCATCCCACTGCTTTTCATGGGAGAAGAATGGGGAGAGACAGCTCCTTTCCTGTACTTCATAAGTCACTCGGACCCTGACCTGGTTGAGGCGGTGAGGCACGGCAGGAGCGAAGAATTTGCGGGCTTCGCCTGGCAGCAGGAGCCGCCAGATCCGCAGGATGAGACCACCTTTCTACGCTGCAAAATTCATCCCGGTCTCCGAGAGGAAGGACATCATCGTACGCTATACGATTTCTACCGAGAGCTGATCAGGTTACGCAAAGGAAATCCTTCACTAGCTTGCCTGGACAAGAGAGCTTCAGAGGTTGGCAACTACGACGGGACCGAGGTTATGCATGTGCGACGCTGGAGCAATGAGGAGGAAGTCGCTCTTCTTTTCAACATAGGGAAGGATACGGCCAGCCTTCGCGTTTCATTAGCTCCCGGCCGCTGGCGAAAGCTGGTGGACTCTGCTGACCAACGCTGGGATGGTCCAGGAAGCAGTATACCTGAAGTGATGTCCTCGGAGGGAGCAGTGCCCCTGGACATACCGTCCAGGACGCTGTTTGTTCTGGAACGGGGAAAAGGCGGTTGATGTCCATGCAAAGGTACATCTGCATTCACGGCCACTTCTATCAACCACCGCGAGAGAACGCATGGCTAGAGTCGGTTGAGTTGCAGGACTCGGCGTATCCTTACCATGACTGGAATGAACGCATTACTGCGGAGTGCTATGGGCCCAACTCGGTCTCCCGGATTCTGGATGAGAAGGGCAGGATCGAGAGCATAACCAGCAATTATGCCAAGATCAGCTACGATTTTGGTCCTACGTTGCTGAGCTGGATGCAGCACAATGCCCCGGAAGTGTATCAGCATATCATTTCTGCGGATCGCGAAAGCCGGAGCCTATTTTCAGGTCATGGTTCAGCAATGGCCCAGGCCTACAACCACATGATCATGCCACTGGCCACTCGCCGCGACAAACATACGCAGGTTCTTTGGGGTACGAGGGATTTCGCCCACAGATTTGACCGTTTGCCTGAAGGCATGTGGCTTCCTGAAACGGCGGTGGATATCGAAACACTGGAGATCATGGCTGAAGCAGGCATTCGCTACACGATACTGGCTCCTCACCAAGCCAGCCAGGTAAGACGTTTCGGCCAGACAAAATGGGAGGACGTCAGGGACGGCAAAATAGACCCCACAACCGCCTACCTGTACAAGCTTCCGTCGGGGCGCAGCATGAATCTATTTTTCTACGATGGTCCCATATCGAGGGCGGTGGCGTTTGAGCGTCTGTTGGACAGCGGAGAAGCTCTGACTAACCGCCTCATAAGTGCCTTCTATGACAAGCGCCCGTGGCCCCAGCTGGTCCACATAGCCACCGATGGTGAGACCTACGGACACCACCATGTTCACGGCGACATGGCCCTAGCATATGCCCTGAAATGTGCTCCTAAGAGGAATGTGGAAATAACCAACTATGGAGAGTACCTAGAGAAACATCCCCCCGCGTGGGAAGTCCAGATAGTGGAGAACAGTTCGTGGAGCTGTGCTCATGGAGTGGAGCGCTGGCGCAGCAATTGTGGCTGTAACTCGGGCATGCATCCAGCCTGGAACCAAGCATGGAGAGTTACTCTTCGTGCAGGATTTGACTGGCTACGCGACCATATTGCCCCAAAATATGAGCAGGTGTCAGCGGAGCTGTTCAAAGACCCGTGGGCGGCGCGAGACGCTTATATTGACCTCATACTCGATCGCTCGGCCGACAACCAGGCCGCATACTTCTCGAAAAATGCTTCGCGAGAGCTAAGCCAAGAAGAAACAGTCACCTGTCTGAAACTGCTGGAGCTCCAGCGTTACGCCATGCTCATGTATACCAGTTGCGGATGGTTTTTCGATGAACTATCCGGCATTGAGACAGTCCAGGTTATCCAATATGCGGGACGAGTGGTGCAACTGGCCGAGGAAATATTCGGCGACTCTATTGAGGAAGGCTTTCTGGAGCATCTGGAGAAGGCTAAGAGCAATGTGTCTGAACATAAGGATGGGCGCAGGATCTACAATAAATTCGTCAGGCCCGCTATGGTCGATCTCAACAGAGTGACAGCTCACTACGCAGTGAGTTCGCTGTTCGAGAAGTACGAAGAAAGCCAGAAAATCAACTGCTACGACATAGTACAGGAAGATCGCCAGGTCTATGAAGCCGGCATTACCAGGATGTCTCTGGGCCGGGTACTGGTAACATCGGCCATCACTCGCGAATCGGCCGTGATAACCTTTGGCACTCTCCATCTTGGCGATCACAATCTTAATGCCGGGGTAAGAGAATATCAGGGAACCAAAGCCTATGAAGCCATGTTCCGCGAGATGAAGGAGGCCTTCTGGATGGCCGATTTCCCCGGGATCATACGCGTCATGGACAAACACTTCGGCAGCTCGAACTACTCTTTGCGGTCACTTTTCCGCGACGAGCAACGCAGGGTGCTGGGATATATCCTGGAGTCTACTCTGGCGGAGTTCGAGGCCATGTCGCGACAGCGCTATGACCGATACTATCCTCTGATGCGCTTTCTGGCCGATCTCGATCATCCTCTGCCCGGAGCATTCCGTTCGCTGGCTGAGTTCACGCTAAATGCAGATATGCGCAGATCACTGGGGGAGGATCCGGACGTTGAGAAAACCAAAGTCCTCCTGGAAGAAGTTGACAGATGGGGGATACCACTCGACGGCGCGGGCTTGAGCTACATCTTCAAACAAACGCTCGAGGGCTTGATAGATAGACTAATGTCAGATACTGAAGATATGTCCCTTCTCAACCTGTTGGTCTCTGCGGTGCAACTTTCCAGTTCACTTCCGTTCCAAGTCAATCTCTGGCGTGTACAGAATGCCTACTATGATATGCTGCACTCAAAGTACCTGGAATTCACCAAGAGGGCTGAACGAGGGGACATGCTCGCACGTGAGTGGATACCGGTTTTCGTCAAGCTGGGCGGTTATTTATCAATGAAAGTGCCTTAGGAAGAGCTGACACGATATGACCGCGGATCTAGAAAAGCTGGCCAACCTGACGGAACAGAGTATCCTGACTTCAACGAGGCGACCTTCAACTACCTACCGTTTGCAGTTCAGCCGCTGGTTCACCTTCAAGCAAGCGGCTGCTCTGGTGCCCTACCTGCGCGACCTTGGCATTACTGATTGCTATGCTTCTCCATATTTGAAGGCACGACCGGGAAGCCTGCATGGGTACGACATATCCGACCACAACGCCATCAATCCGGAGATCGGATCCTGGGACGACTATCTTGATTTCGTGAAGGCTCTCAGGAAAGAGCACATGGGGCATATCGTGGACTTCGTCCCGAATCACATGGGCATTTTCGACAATCCCTGGTGGAAGGATGTCCTGGAGAACGGGCCGTGTTCACCATATGCTAATTCCTTCGATATCGACTGGGATCCTGTGAAGCCAGAATTACGAAACAAGGTTTTGCTGCCGATTCTAGAGGATCAGTACGGGAAGATCCTTCAGTCCGGCGAACTGCGGCTGGAACTTGAACAGGGTGGCTTCCGCATAAGCTACCATGACCATTTGCTCCCGATCGACCCCAAGACTGCCCCGCAGATCTTGGAGCCGGTGCTGGAAAGACTTTCGGAAACCATGGAACCGTCGGATCCGGACCTAGTAGAAATCCAGAGCATTATGACAGCCTGCCGCAATCTACCCGACCGCGAAGAGACGGCCCC
>Ga0207752_1000446_pt1 | contig 19327 bp, 16 predicted proteins | sample Pon2CUnioCityCA_6_FD_187272 | JGI IMG/M metagenome (GOLD analysis project Ga0207752, IMG submission 187272) | Marine sediment microbial community from Union City, CA, USA - Pond 2C Sediment 2 (SPAdes) | ecosystem: Environmental > Aquatic > Marine > Intertidal zone > Salt pond sediment ...
CCCGGCCGGTTCGCTGCCAACCACTCCAGGCCGCGGCGGGCGTTGGCGACGATGCTTCCCTGGTCCGGAAGGAAGATGACCGGCTGCGATGAGGGCAAATCCTTTGTGACGGCTATACCTTCTGCCTCGGCGATGCCCACAACGACGATGGCATCTACCTCTTGGGCGTCGTGGAATGCCCGAAGTACGTGAGCCAGCATCGGCTGGCCGGCAAGGGATAATAATGCTTTCGGTTTTCCCTGCGTGTAAGGAAAAAGGGAATCGTCAGGATCCGGCCGGCCGCCGGCAATAACGATACAATCCATCTTAGCCTGTTTGCCTTTGGTACAACACGCGCTACCTGCCTCTGATGAGCGGGAAATAAATTGGGTCTGAGTCCGGTGCCGGCAGGCGAGTAATCACCGGCCGGCCGCTGGTCGCCGTTTCGTCGCTGCGGACGCCATAATGGGCGTTGACAATGGCGTCGAATTCTACTGCGTCCCTCTGGCCTGCCAGGGCAGAGAGGGGCGAGACCGGGCCGGGCGCAGTGCGGGGGACTGTGCCGGTCGGCGATAATGTCACCTGCACCACCAGGTTGACCTGCCAGATGCGACCGGCCGGCAGGGTGGACGTGTACCAGCTTACCATGCCCTGATCCAGGGTAAACGGCCGGGTGGCGCTGATCAAGGTGGTTCCGGCCGGAATGGCGTCGGTAAGAACGACATTTGTGGTCTGATTCAGGTAATGGATGTTGGTTACCGTGAGCGTGTAGGTAAGAAAATCTCCCTGTACGACGGAGGTAACGGGCGTTGTCTTAGTGAGAGCCAGGGCTGGCGACCAGACATCAATGCGTCCATAACCGTACGTGTGGTTGGGCACGGCGGTGCTGCTGTCCCCGCTGCACTCTTCCGTCGTCGTCAGTGGCACGGCCGTTTGTTCGATTAATGTCTCCACTTTGTCCACCTGTCCGACCAGGGAAGGGGATGCCGAAAGGATCAGGGCAACCTGGCCGGCGACATGGGGGCCGGCCATGCTGGTTCCGCTCAAATAACCGTAGCTATCGGGGGGAAGGCTGGAGCGGACGAAAACGCCGGGCGCCGAAATATCCGGTTTGCGCCGGTTGCTGCCATCGACCGTTACCGGTCCCCGGCTGCTGAAGCTGGCTATGGTGTCAGTGCTGTCGGTGGCGCCGACGGTGAAGGAGGCCTCGTAAATGGCTGCGGGCGTGTAAATGGAGCCGCAATCTGGTCCGTAATTTCCGGCGGAGACGACGACGACGATGCCGGCCTGGCGCACGTTTTCGACCACGGTCTGGAGCACGGTGGGATCGGTGCATCCTTCGGCCGGGGGGCAGGACCAGGAGTTGTTGATCACATGCGGTGCCCGGGACGGATCCGGATTCTGGCCGTTGAGGTCGGTGGGGGCCAGAAACCACTGGAAGCACTCGCTGTAAGTGGTGGGCGTGCCCCAACCGCCTTCCATGTTGCGGCAACCAATCCAGCGGGCACCGGGGGCCATCCCGATCTGGTTACCGGCGCCATCATCGCCGACCATGGTGCCCATGGTGTGGGTGCCGTGGCCGTGATCATCGCAGGGCAGGGCGAGGTCGACGCCGCAGGAGCTGCTGCCTCCGGTATTGGAATCGGCGTGGATGGCGTCGTGCCAGTTGTAATTGTGATCGACGGCCTGACCGTCCCAACCGCGGTATTGTTCTTTGAGGGCCGGATGATCCCACTGGTAGCCGGTATCCTGGCCGCCGACGACGATGTTCTGGCCTGTAAAGCCTTCGGCCCACACATCAGGGGCATTCACCCTGTTAATACCCCATTCGATGCCGGCCGGGAGCAGGGGGGCGGCCGTCCGTGCCGCCGGTTCCGGCATTCTGACGCGCGGGTTGGCGTAGAGGTGGGCGACGTCCGGGCGGCGGGCTAGCTGCCGGATCAGTTGCTCATCCCCTCGCACCCAGATCATGTTGGCGATCCAGTAGGGGCGGTACTCGGCACCGGCGGCGGCCAACGCCTGGATCACGGGGCCCTGGCTCTGGCGGGCGGTCTGCCGCAACTGCTCGGTGACGAAAGCGCCCTTTTGCGCTTTGGTCGGGAGCCGGGCCGCCGGTGCCAGGTCAGCCTGTTCTTGCAGGAAAAGCAGAAATTCGCTTTCCTCGCCGGCGCCGGCCTGGGCCAGCACGGCCGGGTCGACTTTCTCCTGCCAGCGCGAGGGGGAAGGGATGCCGGCCGCCGAGGCTGCGGGCAGTAACAGCAGTACGGTCAGGGCAAGGGTGCTAAGCAGCAGGAATCCCACCAACAGCGGTCGATTCATCGCTCGCATTTGAACTCCTGATCTGTGTCTCGGAAATGGGGCAAATTCAAATTATACACCCCAATCGCGTAGATAGCGGAAATCGTGGCCGATGGTGCGCCCGCTGAGTTTGGGGATCATGGGCAGGGTGCGCTTGAAGTGGGACCGGCGCACCATCTCCAGCACCTTTTGCACAAAGCTGCGGGCGAAGCCGGCGGCTACCGCTTCTTCCGGTGAATAGCGCTCGTCGACCAGCAGGTAGAGCAGGGCATCTGCCTGCTCGTAGGTAAAGCCAAAGTCGCCCTCGTCGGTCTGGCCCGGAATCAGGTCGGCGCTGGGCGGTTTCTGGAGGATGGGGTCAGGAACGCCCAGGGAGCGGGCGAGCTCCCGGATCTGCGTTTTGTAAAGGTCGCCAATGGGGTTCAAGGCGGAGGCCAGGTCGCCGAAAATGGTGCCGTACCCGAGCAGTAGCTCTGTCTTGTTGCTGGTGCCCACGACCAGCGCATCCCAGGCGGCGGAGCGATCGTAGAGGATGGCCATGCGCATGCGGGCCATGACGTTACCTTTGCGGTTGGCCGTGATCTGGGGAGAGTGCGCAATGAGCGGCTCGACCATGGGCGTGATCTCGACGGTTTCACTCTCGATGCCCAGGTCGTCGATAATCAACTGGGCGTGTTCCAGGCTGCCGGAAGAGGAAGTAGCGTAGGGCAGGCGGAGCGCCAGCACGTTTTCGGGACCGAGGGCGGCCGCTGCCAGGTAACAGGAGACGGCAGAATCGATGCCGCCGGAAAGGCCAAGGACCGCGCGCCGGAAGCCGACTTTCGTTATTTCGTTGTGCAGGAAGCGAGTGAGTACGTGGGTGACGACCTCGGTGTCGATATCCAGCTTGTGCAGATAGGTGCGCGTTGCTTCAGTTGTTGCTGCCATTCCTGTTCCCTTCTCTTATGTCAGGTGATTGTAGCGATGGAGGGAGGAACGGGCAAAAGAAAGGGGCCGGGACCTTTAGCGTTGGACTTCGACCACCACGCCTTCCTCGGCCCAATCGTACAGCAGGGGGGCGTTGTCATTGCTGATCAGGATGCAGCCGTAGGTGACGCGCCGCCCGAGGCTGTTGGTCCAGAGCAGGTTGGCCCCGTTGCGGGTGGGAAAGCCGTGGAAACCATTCATGAAATCGCTGGTCGGCACCGGCCGGTAAATGCCCATGAAGTTCGGCATCCACAGGTCCCAGTTGCCGGCGTAAGCGTTGGGTTCATGGCTCTGAACCTGGAAGACGCCCGGGGCAGTGGGGCTGCTGTCGATGCCGGTGCTGACCGGCCACTCCCAGCGGACGGCACCATTTTCATAGACCCACATGCGCTGCTGGCTGAGGCTGACGACGATGCGTTTGCCGGGGACCACGGGCAGTGGCAGGAGCACGTCGGGCGAGGGGATGGTGATGGTCTGGCCGGGGTGCAGGCCATCGCCGCTGCCGGGGTTCGCCTGCTGGATCCAGGGATAAGGGATGCCGTAATCGTAGGCGATACTCGAAAGCGTCTCGCCCGGCTGGATAATGTGGGTGCTGTCGCGATGGTAGATGCGGAGGTTGGTTACCGTCTCGCCGGCGTGAATGGCGCGGGAGAGAGCGTCCGCTGTTGCTGCCGTGTCTAGATAACGGTCCGGGCCGAAGGCGGCTGCCTGGGCATCCAGGTACGCTTCCATCTGCCTCTGATCTACCTGCCAGCTTACCATGCCGGGCGAAGCGGGATCTGGCTGTAAGGTCACCCAGCCGGTCCACGCTTCGGGGGGAACGACGGCCTCGTGGGTGTCGTTCCGCACCGGATCGTAGGCGTGGATGCTGAGCTCCTGGTTCAGGCGCTCGTTTAGCTGGGCGGCGATGGCGCTGCTGTCGGTCACCGAAGGCTGTAATGTGTGGGTCACCAGGGGCAGGCGCCCGCTAAGTGCGACCAGGCCGGCATTTTGTTGGAGCCAGGAAACGGTTGCTTCCACGTCCAGCTCGCGGCCGGGCTGTGCCGGGGTGGTTTCTACCCGGCCGTTGGCGTAGCGGACACCGGCGTTGACGGGCTCGACCGAGATTTGGGCGGAAAGATCTTCCAGGGAGGTGCGGGCCGCGGCCGGATCAAAGGTCCAGGTCGGTTCGAAGCCGGTGTCGCTGAAGGCGTTACGCAGGGCGGCCTCGATGTCGGGAATGTTACGCCCCTGGCGGTAAGCGGCGAGAGCGGTAGCTTCCGCGTCGAGGGTGATGCCGAGGGTTGCGGGACGCAAGGTGTAGACCTCGCCTTCGCCGGCATCGATCGTGATCTGGCGGCTATCCCAGTTTCGGGCCAGGGCGGTGGTGGCTTCTTCGACGCGCTGACCACCCAGCCGCACGCCCAGGGTGTGGACGCCCGGCAAAATTCGATTGCGCTGGGCCAGATAGGCGGCAGCGCCGGCAGCGACGGCGCCCACCAGTAGGAAGAAGACGAGAACGAATAAGACCGCGAGCCAGCGGCGGCGGGGGCGAGTTGCCGGCCGGGTGGGCCGGCGTCCGGGCACGGGTACGTGGACGTCAGGGGGCGGTGCGAGCGGGTTCGGCCGCTGCCCTGCCGGAGCACGTCTACGAGCCGCCGGGGCCCGTTTGCGAAAAATGATGGTTTTTTGTTCAGAAACTTGCCGTGACATTATCTGGATACCTTTTGCTGAACTATCACTACCAGTATAACAGAGAACGCGCCGCCCAATTGACGGAATTCCCCGGTTTTCTCTGCGATTAGCCTACGCAGTGCCGCCTTTTGCCCGCACACCGTCGTATCGACGTGGCGGATGGGAGGGATCGTCGAGCAAGACAAAGGCCGCCCTGAGGCGCGTTCTGATGATGTAGACGTGCGCGGATGGCGATTTGTTCCAGCCACGGCGATAGCAATGTCGTGCTGAGACTGGCGCTGGCGTGTGGGAAAGGTTACTTGCGCTGCATGGCGGCGACGTTGGAGGGCTAGCGCTGGCGTGACTGTTGGCATCCAGCCAGCGGGAGACGGCCAGTCCCCCGCTGGTGGGAAAAGGGCTACTCTTCGTCCCGGTCGTCTACGCGGGCAGGAGGGTGGGTTACCTCGACGGCGGTGAACGGTTCCAGGATTTCGTACTTGTGACGGGCACCCTTGGGCAGTACCCAAGAATCGCCCGGCTCAAGCACGATTGTCTGCTCTTCCGAATGCAGTTTCGCCCGTCCTTCGACGACGTAGCCCACGGTCTCATATGGGTTAACATTCTCCTTCTTGTCGACGCGCGGGGATTCCTTATCCCAGAGACGCATGGCCATCGTCAGCCCGGTTGCCAGGTATTTCTGCCCTTTTTTACCTTTCGGGGAATGTTTCGAATCAATCTTCTTGATCGTCGTATCTTCCATCGTTATCTGCCTCCTTCTGCTGTGCCGCTCAGGGGCACCTGGGTTAAAATCGCTCACCCATTATTGTAACGAAGATCCAAAGGCGTATACACCGCAAGGCGGTACCTGGCGGCGAACTATATCCTGAATTGTATCCCGCTTATATCTCTATAGACCCTAGCAGGTGGAGTGGATGAGGGCGCCGACCGGCTCTTTGGTGCGCAGGCGGTTGTAAACCTTGGCCGCCTCTTCCGTCTGCAGGACGTGGACGGTGATGGCCTGCTCTTCGAGCAGGGCGAGGGTTTCGTCCATCACCTGAAGCCGCTCGTTAATCCCGCGGGACAGGATTACGGTGGTCGCGCCCTTTTCCAGCAGTTCGCGGACATCGGCCGGCTGGATTCCCGGCCGGTGGTGGGTGCCGGTCTCGTTCCAATCCCAGGCGCGGGCGCCGCCGGGGTAGAGGCGGGCATCTTTGAACGTGCCCGCTCCCCGGACCTCGAGGCGGCCCCAGGAGAGGTGGGTGATCTCGGGAGAAAGTGGTGTTTGCTCGTTCATTGCGACCTCCTGCTGCTGTTGTGGTCAGTTCCCGGCGTACGGCCAAGAATGTCTGGGCGAATTGTGCGGGATCCCTGGTCGTTCGGCTGTCAGAAAAAACGGATGCGGTAGGGTAGCATGGCCAGGGGCCGGCCGTTCCACCCGGCCATGGTAGCGTCAAGGAATTCTTTGACCTGGCCGGGCAAGCTGTCGCCGAAGGGCAGGGGCGTCAGGTAGTCGTGAGAGCGATCATGGAAATTGGCCACCGGCACCCGCTGCACGTCTTCCACGGGTAGTTCGGCCAGCTCGATGGCGGTGCGGACGGCGTCGACGAAGTCGCCGTGGCTGTCGACCAGATTCCGCGCCTGGGCCTGGCGGCCGGTCCAGACTCGCCCTTCGGCTACCGCGTCCAGCTCATCCGGCGCGATTTCACGTCCCTCGGCGACCACCTGCTTGAACCGGCCGTAGGTTTCGACGATGCTCTGCCAGAGGATCTCCCGTTCTTCCGCTGTGAGGGGGGCCGTGCCGCTGTAGAGGCCGGCGTGCTCGCCCCGTTGCAGGGTGGCCACATTGACGTGCAGTTTGCGGTAGAGGTCGTCGATACTGAAGCGCCCCATGAGCACGCCAATGGAGCCGGTGATCGTGCCGGGCTGGCTGACAATGTGCCGGGCAGCGGCGCCTACGTAGTAGCCGCCGGAGGCAGCGACGTTGCCCATGAAAAGGACGACCGGCTTTTTGTGGGCGATGCGCTCGATCTGGCGCCAGATCAGGTCGGAGGCGAGGGCAGAGCCGCCGCCGGAGTCCACGTGGAGAATGAGGGCGGCCATCCGGTTCTGGCGCTCGGCCCGGCGGAGGATCGTGTTGATGGTTTCATGGCCGGCCACGGCGCCGCCGATGAAGGGGATGGGCAGGTCGATGGGGGGCTGGCGGCTGGGGCCGGTGACGATAGCGCCTTCCAGGGACACGACGCCGATGTATTGGGCAAAGGGGCGGCGGGCCTTTTCCAGGAGCAGCCCGCGCGCTTCTGACCAGGGGAGGAGCTTTGCCTTGCGCTCGTTTTGATTGGGACGCCGATTTTCAGGATTTTCCGTTGTTTCAAGGGTGGGGTTGTGCGGGGTAGGGTCGGTTGCTTCATCGCCGGTAGTAGGTGCTGTCTCTTGCCCGGTTTCATCTTCTTCGCCGGTCTCTGCGGATGCCTCTTCAGCGGGTGGGGCGAGGAAGCTGGCTAGCTCGTCTTCGTAGGCCAGGGCATCTACCAGGCCGGCGGCGAGGGTGTCTTCAGGAAAGAGGGGAGCGCGGTCGATCAGAGCCTTGACCTCTTCCTGGGAAATACCACGGCCGGCGGCGATGCCGGCGGTGATCATGTCGTAATTGTCTTCCAGAAGCCAGGTCAGTTGTTCCTCCTGTTCTGGCGTGATCTCCGCCTTCTCGAAGATGTTGCCGGCGGTTTTGTAAGGGGAGATCTGGATGACGTCCGGGTGGACGCCGGCCTGCTCCAGGGCTTCCCGCAGGAAGAGGGCCTCCACGCGCAGCCCCAATACCTCGAAGTGGGCGCTGGGAGGGGCGATGATGCGACCGGCAGCACAGGCCACGTAGTAGTGGGCCAGGTCCAGGTGCGGGGTGAAGACGATGGCCTCTTTGCCTGCTTCCCGCAGGCGCTCGATGGAGCGGCGCAGGTTTTGCAGTGTGGCCAGTCCGGGAGCCGAAAAGTCGCGGAGGATGAAGACGGCGCCCTTCACATTTTCGGCGTCGGCGACAGCCTGGAGGCGGGCGTTCAACGTCTGGATGCTGAGCGGTTCTGGCGGTAGCGGTAACTGGCGCTGGATGAAGCTACGGGGTGGTCCCGAGCGCTCGGGTAGCGGGCCGGAGATGGGGATGACGACGTAGTCGACGCGGGCACGGCGGAGACGGCGGAGCCCGTTGCGGAAGCCGGCGGTAGCCTCGCGCCAGGCATCGCCCAGGGCGTGCCACAGATCGCCCAGTTCTGTTTGTAGGTCGGAGAAGAAATCGTTGCCGTTTTCGTCGTCAGTCATCGCTTATCCTTGCTGTTTCTGCCATGAATGATAGAGGTCAAGTAAGTCTGTGACAAGCTGTTGCTTCCTATGAACCGCGTTCCCTGTCCGGTGTCTTCACCTGAAGGCGGGCGTGAATCCGGCCTCCCGTTCTTGGGAAGAATGATGCGCAGGAACGCGGTTCCGCGCGCATTGGCGGGAAAGAGGCCGGACGGTTATAATGGGCCTGTACCTTTAACAACGAAGCTGCACAGGGAGCCGGGATAGGCCCGGCTGAGAGGGTGACCGCTGTCGCCGACCTGAGAACCTGATCCGGGTAATGCCGGCGGAGGAATGCGCGCACACAGCGGCAGACTTTCGAGGCTACCCTTCAGGGTGGCCTTTTTTGTTTGCTTTTAGAAACCGAGTTTTTATGGAAATAGCTATCGTAGCAGGTGTGCTCTGCAAAAAAACCCGGTTTCTGGATGGTTTCTAAGGTGACGAAATGACAATCCTGATTTTTGCCAACGGCGATATTGAAGACTATGCGTGGGTCCAACCGTATCTGGACGAGGCCACGGCCGTGGTTGCGGCCGACGGTGGGGCGGGGCACGTGCTGGCTGCCGGTGCCCGGCCGGATCTGATTATCGGCGATCTCGACTCCTTTCCCGCCGACCGGCGCGAGGAACTGGAGACGAATGGGGTTGAGTTTGTCAGCTATCCCCGGGCCAAGGACGAGACGGACCTGGAACTGGCGCTATTGCACGCCGTCCGGGCGTACGAGGAGCCGCTTCTGGTGTTGGGCGGATTGGGCGGCCGGCTGGACCAGATATTTGCCAATGTCCTGCTGCTGATGCACCCGGATTTACGCTATCATTCGATTCGTTTTGTCACCGAACACCAGCGAATCTGGCTGGCGCATGACGAAACGGAGATCAGGGGAGAGCGAGGCGATACACTGTCGCTGATTCCCCTGGGGGGTGACGTGCACGTGGCGGCAACCGCCGGGCTGCAATGGGAACTGGCCGACGAAATCCTTTCCTTTGGCCCGGCGCGAGGATTGAGTAACGTGATGACCGCCGCTGTGGCCCGGGTAGCGGTGAAATCAGGGCACCTGCTGTGTGTGTATACAGAACAGGGGTGGGGGAGATAGGGATTGGAGATCAGAGACTGGAGATTGGAGATTAGAGGCTGGTGATTGGAGATTGGAGAGTGGATTATGCGTAAGTGGTTGATTTTGTTGGTTTTGGTAATGACCCTGGTGGTTGCAGGGTGTAATGGTGCTGCGGAAGAGACGCCGGCAGCACCGGCAGATGAGGTGGATGTCACCGAAGAAGGGCCGGCGGAAGAAGAGCCGGAGCCTGGAGAAGTGGAGGAGCCGGCCGGGGAGGAAGAAGAGGCAGAAGCGGAAGCGGTGCTGACGGTAATGACCCATGACAGCTTCGACATGGACGAAGAGATGCTGGCGGCGTTTGAGGAGGCGCATAATGTGCGCCTGGAACTGCTCCCGGCCGGAGATACCGGCACGGCCCTGAACCAGGCGATCCTGGCGGCGGACAATCCGCTGGCCGACGTCTTCTATGGCGTGGATAATTCGTTCTTCAGCCGGGCGCTGGAGGCGGACATCTTCAAAGCGTATGAGTCGCCCCTGTTGGCAGAGATTCCGGACCGCTTTAAGCTGGACGAGAGCAACCGGTTGCTGCCGGTGGATTACGGCGATGTTTGTCTCAACTATGACAGGGCGTGGTTTGAAGAAAATGAAATTGAGGTGCCGCAGAGCCTGGAGGCGCTGACGGATCCAGCCTATGAAGGGCTGCTGGTGGTGGAGAACCCGGCCACGTCAAGCCCGGGACTGGCCTTTATGCTGGCCACCATCGGGACCTTTGGCACGGAAGGGGAGTATACGTGGCTCGATTATTGGGCTGACCTGCGCGCGAATGACGTGCTGGTGGCCAATGACTGGACGGAAGCGTATTACGGGCAGTTTACGGTGGCCAGCGACGGCAGCCGGCCGCTGGTGGTTTCTTATGCTTCCAGCCCCCCGGCCGAAGTGATCTTTGCCGATCCGCCGGTGGAGGAAGCGCCCAGCGGCAGCGTCACGGCGCCGGGCACCTGCTTCCGCCAGGTGGAGTTTGTGGGAGTCCTGGCCGGGACCGAGCAGCGCGCGCTGGCCGAAGCGTGGATTGACTTCATGCTGAGCCAGGATTTCCAGGAAGAGATCCCCTCTTACATGTTCGTCTTCCCCGTCAACCAGAATGCGGAGCTGCCGGAGGCGTTCCTGGAGTATGCCGAGATTCCGGAAGAGCCGGCGACGGTCTCGCCGGAGGCGATTGAGCAGAACCGGGAGGATTGGCTGCAGGCGTGGACGGAGGCGGTGTTGAGATAAAGATTGGGCTGGGGGATCGGGGATTAGGGATTGGTGGCCTGCCCGGGCTGGGGGCAGGCGCGAATGTATATCGGAGTTGTTTCCCGCTTTGGTACCGGGATATATGTACACTTGCCTGCTTCTCCGCTAGGGTAAAGTTAAAGATCTTGTGTTCAGTTACTTCACAAAGAAAGGAGAAGGAAATGACAATTACATTGCAGGCTCTCGTTATCTGGTTGCTGATCGGGCTCATCGCCGGCTGGCTGGCCGGGGAGGTAACCAAAGGTAGTGGCTTTGGGTTGTGGGGCAATATCGTCATCGGCATTGTCGGCGCAGTCCTGGGTGGATTGTTGCTGGGCGCGCTCGGTGTCGATCCAGGTGGCTTTGTTGGCGAGGTACTCCAGGCCTTTATCGGGGCGTTGGTGTTACTGGCCCTCATTTCAGCGGTCAGACAGGCAACCTGACGGATTATTCGTGGGGATTGGAGATTAGAGATTAGCGGCTTGCCCGGGTGATTGGTTTGCCCGGGCAGGCCGGTGATGGGGGCGGGTGGCAACGATAGTAGAGCCTGCTATCATACGTGCAGAATTGAGCTGGCGGTCGCAGATTACCCGCCTTAACAAAACAAGGAGTTCCCTGTGTCTGCAGCAAACTCTTTTTCGCCGCGGGCGACGGTGCCGGCCATCGCCGTCGTGGTGGTTGCCGCTTACATCGGCGCGCAAATGGTGGCCGATATTACCAGTGTGAAGATCGGGGAGGTGGCCGGGCTGGCGGTGGATATGGGCACCTTTATCTATCCGATTACGTTCACGCTGCGGGATCTGGTGCACAAGACGCTGGGTAAGCGCAATGCCCAGGTTCTGATTGTGACGGCGGCAGGGGTGAACGTGTTCATGGTGCTCTACGCAGCCTGGGCGGCCTCCGTGCCGGGCGATCCGGCGGCGGATCCCGGCGGGGAGTTCACGGCAGCGTACGCGGCTGTGTTTGGGCCGCTGTGGCGGATCACGCTGGCTTCGATTGTGGCGGAGGTGGCAAGCGAGCTGACGGACACTGAGGTGTACCACTGGTTTGTCACGCGCATTACGCGCGAGAAGCAGTGGGCGCGGGTGCTGGTGAGTAACGGCATCAGCGTGCCGGTGGATAACGCCATCTTTTCCGTGCTGGCTTTTGGGGCGATTCCCGGCTTTCAGGATCATTTCCTGACTGCGCCCTGGTCAGCGGTGTGGGAGATCTTCGTCTTTAACCTGCTGGTCAAGTTTGGGATGACGCTGGTCAGTCTACCCCTGATTTACCTGGCGCCTGCGGGGCAGGGTGTGGATGAGTGATGTGTAGAAGCGGAGGACAGGATCGGTGCCGGCAGTGCCCTGTGAGGGGTTGCGCGTTGGAGGATACCCTGGGCAAGTTGATCAAGGTGATCAAGATGATCATGATCTACACTTTTTTGCATTGGAAGGAAGTCCGGCCGGAAGTGGCGAGGAAAGAATCCTCGGCTACAGGATTGTGGAGGTATTATACCATGCCTGGGTGGGTGGCTGGTGTGAAAAAGTCGTGAACGGCACTTGGGATGAGAGCGCGGTCGACTCCTGTCGACGTCAGGAATAATGGAGCGTCAGGGGGTGGGGCCGGCGAGGGCGCGCTCGCGAAGCTGGCCGCAGCCGGCGTCGATGTCGATGCCGCGGCGCTGGCGGACGGTGCTGGGGATGCCGTAGCCGTCAAGAATCTCTTTGAAGCGGGCGATGGCCGCGCGCTCGCTGGGGCTGCCGCCGTAGTCGCCGGTGGGATTGAGGGGGATGAGGTTGACGTGGGCGTCCAGGCCCCGGAGCAACTCCCCGAGGGCGTGGGCCTGTTCGGGGGTGTCGTTTTCGGCGGCGATCAACGTCCACTCGAAGAAGATGCGCCGGTTGCGCGTTTCGGCGTAGTAGCGGCAGGCGTCCATCAGGCCGGCCAGCTCCCAGCGGCGGGCCACGGGAACCAGCGCCCGGCGTTCGGCATCGGTGGCGCCGTGGAGGCTGACGGCCAGGTTGGCGGGTAGTTCTTCGTCGGCGAGGCGGCGGATGGCGGGCGCCAGGCCGACGGTGCTCACCGTAATGTGGCGGGGGGCGATGGCCAGCCCTTTGTCGTCGGTAAGGATGGCGATGGCCGTTTTCACCGCTTCGTAATTGTGGAGGGGCTCGCCCATGCCCATGAAGACGATGTTGCGCAGTTCCTGGGGGGTAGGGAGGCCGGCACCGTAGGCCTGGGCGTGGAGCACCTGGGCCACGATTTCGCCGGGGGTGAGGTGGCGCTCGAAGCCCATCTGGCCGGTGGCACAGAAGACGCAGCCCATGGCACAGCCTACCTGGCTGCTGATGCAGGCGGTGTAACGATCGCGGTAGGGCATGAGCACCGTCTCGATGAGCTGGCCGTCGGCCAGGCGGAGGAGGAATTTGTGGGTGCCGTCGGTGCTGTGCTGGGCCTCGACCACTTCGGGCCGGTCGAGAACGGCCTTTTTGGCCAGGAGTGCTTGGAGCTCCGGCCGGAGCTCCACCATCTCGGCCAGCGAGGAAACGTGCTCCCGATAAAGGTATGACCACACTTGCTCGGCGTGGTAAGCGCTGTAGCCCCACTCCCCAAAAAGATCGATTAACCCGGGTCGATCGTAGTCATAAAGGTTGAACATGGGGATTGGGGATTGGAGATTGTCTTTAGTTTGCTTCTGAATCTCTAATCTCTACTCTCTAATCTCCTAAAATAGACCCCAATCGGCGCCGGCGCCTTCTTCCATCAGGGAAGGATCCCACAATTCGGTGCCCATCTCGACGGTGGCGCTGCCGTCGACATGACGGTCGGCTATCTGGCGCACCTGTTCCAGGAGTTGGGGGGCGTAGGGGCAGAAGGGGGTCGTCATGATCATCACAACCCGAGCATTGTCTTCTTCGTCCAGCTCCAGATTGCGGATCAGGCCCAACTCTACCACATTCAGGCCGATTTCCGGGTCGATCACTTCCCGGAGGGCTTCCATGATTTCTTCTTCTTTGCCGGTGGTGAGTTCTTCTTGTGTTGTTGTCATTGTGGTCATTCCTAATGTTTGGTTAAGGTGGTTTTGATGATGATTTTGACGGCTGAAGCCGTTACTACGAACCTCACACTTCGTTGAGGGGAACGGGCTCCGCGCCGGAGGGCGTGAAGGTGAATTGGCAACAATTGTCACCACGGAGCATGCAACTGTGTTGCTCCACCTCTGTATCTAGGATAGCGATGATCAAATCTTTGTCAAAGGTGCAGATTTCCGTGTGTTCCTGCCCGAGGGAGATATAGGGGCAACTGTATTCAATCAGGTGGTACTCCCCATCCTCTTTTTCCCAGCGGGCCAGAAATCCTTCTTCGGCGAGCAGCTCCACCAGATAGGAGAGCCGCTCTTCAAAGGAAAGATGCTCAAACTCCGGCCGGTGTTCTTCCACCACCCCTTCCACCACGCTGCGGAAGAGACCGGTGATGACCTCGGCCGGAAACTGGTTTTTCAACTCTTCCAGCAGGCGGGTGCTGAGGCGAGCGTAGCGTTTGGGAAAGAGCTCCACCCCCTTTTCGCTCAGGCTATAGACGTGGTAGGGGCGGCCCACCTTGCGCCGGACGCTTTCGGACGTCAGCAGAGAATCTGCCTGGAGGGAATTGAGGTGATGGCGCACGGTGACCGGGGACACATCGGCTGCCTCCGCCAGTTCGTTGACCGTGGCCTGGTAGCGTTGTTTGATGGTGCGGAGGATGATATCGCGCGTGCTTTCCTTGCTGTTGTCTGTTACAGATTTCACGATACAATTCCTTTAGTGACGTGGACAAAAGCTGCACGATCCAGCATTTGCCTGCCGGAGCAGGCGGCCAGCCCTGGTGGTCGACTTCTCCAGCAAGCAAGCGAATATCTGTGACCGCAAACCAATGTCATCGGCGACGCCTTCTGGCGTCATATTTATAGATGAAATTGTAGCACGCCCTCTTGCTTCTGTCAATTTCTGCTATTTTTATCATTTTTATTATAATTATTGACGCCTGTACCCCCTTGTGCTATACTCGCCATGGTGTGGAACAGGACTCTGGCGCGCGTGCCCAGGCTTTGTCCACTTTGCCCTGAGATAATCGATTTCTAACACAGGGCCTTCATTATAATAAGCGTTGAGTAGATTGTGTAATAAGTTAGAACAGGAGAAGGTAGAATAAATGGCGATAGCGTTGGAGATTCGCAATTTGCACGTTGCAATTGAGGATCAGGAGATTCTCAAAGGCATTGACCTGCTGGTAAAGCAGGGTGAGATTCACGCGTTGATGGGACCGAATGGGTCCGGGAAGAGCACGCTGGCTTATGCCCTTGCCGGCCATCCCGCTTACGAGCCCACGGCGGGACAGGTAATTTTTGATGGGAAGGATTTGCTGGATATGGAACCGGACGAGCGTTCGCGCGCCGGATTATTCCTGGCATTTCAATACCCGGTCGCCGTTCCCGGCGTGACCGTCGCAAACTTCCTGCGCCAGGCGTTGAATGCACGGGAGCGGGCCAAAGATCCGGATAGCAAAGGGATCTCGATTCCCGCCTTCCGCCGCATGCTGAAGGAAAAGATGGATCTGTTGAATATGGATCACAAATTTGCCGGCCGGTACCTGAACGAAGGGTTCTCGGGTGGCGAAAAGAAACGGGCCGAGATTTTGCAGATGGCGTCGCTGGACCCGAAGATCGCCATCCTGGACGAGACCGACTCGGGGCTGGACATTGATGCCTTGCGCATCGTCGCCGAAGGGGCCAACACGCTACACCGCGAGTCGAACATGGGCTTGCTGGTGATTACCCACTACCAGCGCATCCTGGACTATATCCAGCCGGATCATGTCCACGTGATGATGCAGGGCAAGATTGTGGAGAGCGGCGGCCCGGAACTGGCGCTGGCGCTGGAAGAGAAAGGATACGATTGGCTTCGCGAGAAGTATGGATTGAAGGAGGCGTAAATGAGTGATTTGATTGATACTGGCCAGGAATTGAGTGAAGAGGAAGTTGTTGCCGTCGTCAACGCCGATTACGCTGCCAAGTACGGTTTCTCCGATGCGGAAGATTACGTCTTCAAGGCGGAGAAAGGGTTGAATGAAGAAGGCGTGCGCCAGATCTCGATGCTCAAGGGCGAGCCGGAGTGGATGCTGGAGTACCGCCTGAAAGCGTACGAGCACTTCCTGACACGGCCGATGCCCGAGTGGGGTGCCGACCTGGGCGAGATCGACTTCAGCAACATTTTTTATTACATCAAGCCCTCTAACCGGCAGGAAGACGACTGGGAAGATGTACCCGGTTACATCAAGGACACCTTCAACAAGCTGGGGATCCCCGAAGCGGAACAGAAGTTCCTCTCCGGTGTGGCTGCCCAGTACGAGTCTGAGGTCGTCTACCACAACATCAAGAAAGAGCTGGAAGAGAAGGGCGTCATCTTCCTCGGCATGGACGAGGGGCTGAAGCAGCACCCGGAGCTGGTGAAAGAGTATTTCGGGACGCTGATTCCCTACAATGATAACAAGTTCGCTGCCCTGAACACGGCCGTGTGGTCGGGTGGTAGCTTCATCTACGTACCGCCGGGCGTTCACGTGGAAATGCCGTTGCAGGCGTACTTCCGCATCAATGCCAAGAACGTGGGGCAGTTCGAGCGGACGCTGATTATCGTCGACGAGGGCGCCTACGTCCATTACGTGGAAGGGTGCACGGCGCCGATCTACACCTCTGATTCCCTACACTCGGCCGTGGTCGAGATTATTGTGAAGAAGAACGGTCGCTGCCGCTACACGACGATCCAGAACTGGTCGAACAACGTCTATAACCTGGTAACGAAGCGGGCGGCCGCTTACGAGAACGCGACGATGGAGTGGGTTGACGGCAACCTGGGTTCGAAGGTAACGATGAAGTACCCGGCCGTTTACCTGATGGAAGACGGTGCCCATGGCGAGGTGCTTTCCATCGCATTCGCTGGCAAGGACCAGCACCAGGATGCGGGCGGTAAGGTCGTCCACGTGGCTCCCAACACCACCAGCCGCATCATCTCCAAATCGATCTGCAAGAATGGCGGTCGCTCCTCTTACCGCGGCCTGCTCAAGGTCCACGAAGGGGCGCGCAATTCCAAGTCGAACGTGGTCTGCGACGCGCTCTTGCTGGACGAGCACAGTCGTTCCGACACCTATCCCTACATCGAGATCGACGACCAGGAAGTGACCATCGGTCACGAGGCGTCGGTAAGCAAGGTAGGCGAGGAACAGCTCTTCTACCTGATGAGCCGTGGTATTGGCGAAGAGATGGCGAACACGTTGATCGTCAACGGCTTCATCGAGCCCCTGGTGAAGGAGTTGCCGATGGAGTACGCGATTGAGATGAATCGCCTGATCCAGTTGCAGATGGAAGGATCGATTGGTTAACCCGTGCTGGGTACGACTTGTACCCTTCACTTGCTTCACGAGGATGTGAATGACGACGAAGACAGCGGAACAAGACATTACCTATACCAGAGAAGCCGTCGAAGCGCTTTCGGCGGCTCTGAATGAGCCTGAATGGATGCGAGCGTTCCGGCTGGAGGCCTACGAACGCTACGCGAGCCTGCCCTTGCCGACGACCCAGGATGAGCCGTGGCGGCGCACCGATCTCCGCCGGCTCAAGCTGGACAAGCTAGGCCCTTCCCTCAACGGGACGGAAGAAGCGAAAGCGGCCCAGGTTCCCGAGTATCTGGGGCAGCAGTTGACGGACGACGAAGCGGGCGGCGTGCTGCTCCAGGTGGACGGCGTGCCGACCAAGTACGAGTTGAGCGACGAACTGAAAGAACAGGGCGTGATCTTTACCGACATGCACACGGCCGTGCGCGATCATGGCGAGCTGGTGCAGAAGCATTTCATGACGGAAGCGGTGAAGGCGGAAGAAGGCAAGTTTGCCGCGATGCACGCCGCTTTCTGGCGCGGTGGCACCTTCCTCTACGTCCCCAAAGGGGTGAAGGCCGCCGCCCCCTTGCACAGCGCCCTCTGGGCGGTGCAGGGCAAGACCTACACCCACACCCTGGTCGTGGTGGAAACAGGGGCCGAGGCGCTCTTCATTGACGAGTATGCCTCGGACACCGGCGACGATCCGGCGATGCACAACGGCGTCGTCGAGCTGCTGGTGCGAGATAATGCCAGCCTGCTCTACGCCGGCCTGCAGGATTTTGGTACCAACACCTGGCAGTTTAGCCACGAGCGCGGCCGGGTCGGCCGGGACGCGCGCCTGGACTGGGTCACCAGCGTGATGGGCACGCGGGTCACCAAAGCGTTCCAGACGGTAGAGTTGGACGAGCCCGGCGGCTGGGCGCGGATGTCGGGGCTTTTCTTTGCCAACCGGCGCCAGCACTTCGACCTGGATACCCAGCAGAACCACAACGCGGCCGATACGGTCAGCGACCTGCTCTATAAGGGCGCGCTCAAGGATAAGTCGCGCTCGGTGTGGCAGGGGATGATTAAGGCGCTGCCGGGGTCCCAGCGGATCGACGGCTTCCAGGCGAACCGGAACCTGGTGCTCGAGCGCACTGCGCGCGCGGACTCCATTCCGGGCCTGGAGATTGAGGCGGATGACGTGCGCTGCACCCACGCCTCGACCATCGGCCACCTGGACGAGCGCGAAATCTTCTACCTGATGAGCCGCGGTATTGAAAAGGACACGGCCGTGCGCATGGTGGTCCAGGGCTTTTTTGACCCGGTGATGCAACGCATTCCGGTAGCCGGCGTGCGCGACCGGATTGCCGGCCGGATCCTCGATAAGATGGCCACCTTTACTCTTAGCTGATTGACCATGAAGACATTCTCACCCTGGCTGAGAATTCGCTGCGTCTGTAGGGGGCAAGAGCGGTGATCGCTGCCTCTTAACCCTCAGCGCCGGCGCAACGCCGGGAGAGATTGCTGAAAATCGGTGGCAACCGCTCTTGCCTTTCCAGGCGACGGTGGTTGCCACCGTTTTTCTATGACAACAACGGATTCGAGAATACAACAGATTTTAGCTTTGCTTGCGATGAAGGAGGCAGATAGATGAGCAATCACGATTATGCAGACCCGGAGGTCCTGGTGACCACGGAGTGGGTGGCGGAGAATCTGGAGAATACGGAAGAGATCCGGCTGGTGGAGTCGAACGAGGACGTGCTGCTCTACAGCACGGGCCACATTCCCAATGCGGTGCACATCGACTGGGTGGCGGACCTCAACGACGCCGTGCGCCGCGATTACCTGGAAGTGGCCGAGTTCGAGGCGCTGATGGAGCGCCACGGGATCAGCAACGACACGACCGTCGTCTTCTACGGCGATAAGAACAACTGGTGGGCCGCTTACGCTTACTGGGTGTTCAAGCTGTTCGGACACGAGAAGGCGAAGCTGATGAACGGCGGCCGGCAGAAGTGGGTGGAGGAAGGCCGTCCCCTGACGAAAGATGTGCCCGACTTCCCCCGGGGCAGTTATGAAGCGAAACAGCGGGCGGATTACAAGATTCGCGCTTTCCGCGACCAGGTGCTGGAGCACATTGGCCAGGGACAACCGCTGGTCGACGTGCGCAGCCCGCAGGAGTACCGGGGCGAACTGCTACATATGCCGGGCTCGCCCCAGGAAGGGGCTCTGCGCGGTGGCCACATCAAAGGGGCGGTGAACGTGCCCTGGAGCAAGGCGGTGAAGGAAGACGGGACCTTCAAGTCGGTGGCCGAATTGCGTGAGCTGTACGAGACCGAGCAGGGCCTTTCGCCGGACCAGAACGTGATCGCCTATTGCCGCATCGGCGAGCGCAGCAGCCACACCTGGTTTGTG
>Ga0207752_1000447_pt1 | contig 19242 bp, 14 predicted proteins | sample Pon2CUnioCityCA_6_FD_187272 | JGI IMG/M metagenome (GOLD analysis project Ga0207752, IMG submission 187272) | Marine sediment microbial community from Union City, CA, USA - Pond 2C Sediment 2 (SPAdes) | ecosystem: Environmental > Aquatic > Marine > Intertidal zone > Salt pond sediment ...
CGAATGGCTCGCCGACGGTCTTGTTCTCTTCGAGGATGATTTTATCGAGCTTTATAATCCGCAGACTGCTCCAGTCGATCTGACCGGCCTGTACCTGACGGACAATCCCGTAACTCAGCCGGATAAATATCCGCTCAGTCCGTTGAGTTTCATCGCCAGCAAGGATTTCGCCGTATTGAGGGCGGACAACCGTAATCAGCCCGGCCATGTGGATTTCAGGCTCTCGGCCGACAATGAAATGATAGGTCTGTTCGACGCCGGGCTCAGCCAGATTGACAAGGTTCTCTACGGTCCCCAGACCACCGATGTCTCCTACGGCCGGGTGCCCGATGGGACGGAGAACTTTCAGTTTATGGAACTGCCGACGCCAGGTGTTGCCAATCCGTTAATCGGACCGGCTGAAGAGATTTTGACGACAATCGTACCTGAGGATATAGACAAGTATGTGCTGGTTCCGACCGAGGAGATCGGCGAGCAATGGAGAACGGAAATTCACTTCGACGATTCGGCGTGGGAACTCTCTACAGGTGCTCCCGGCGGGATCGGTTTTGAAAGAACATCCGGTTATCAGGACTTCTTAAGCGTTGACCTTCGGGAACAGATGTATGCCACGAATGCGACCTGCTATATCCGCATTCCGTTCACCCTTGGCGCCGATGAAATAGCCGGGCTTAGCGGTCTGAAGCTGAAGGTTCGCTATGACGACGGTTTTGTCGCCTATCTGAACGGGATTGAAGTAACGAGGCGTAATTTTGAAGGCACGCCGGCCTGGGATTCTCACGCAAGCTCCAGCCACTCGGATTCCGCCGCTAAGGTCTTCGAGGAAATCGACATTTCCGAGTTCATCGGCCATCTGAAGCGGGCCGACAACGTGCTTGCCATCCAGGGTATGAATACATCTACAACCAGCTCGGACCTGCTCATTAGCGTCGAGCTTAATGGTATCGCTACTATGGCAGCTAATGATTTCCCGTATGCCAATGCTATAGTGCTGCTGAACGGCCTTCGGGTGACCGAGTTGATGTACCACGCACCGGCCGGCAGCAGCTTCGACTACATCGAGCTGCAGAATGCAGGCGAGACAACTTTGGACCTGACCGGCGTTCGATTGAGCGAGGGGATTAACTTTACATTCGGCCGGATGCAACTCGAGGCCGGCCGGTATGTTGTGGTGGTTAGTAATCTCACGGCGTTTCAGTCAGACTACGGCACGGGCATCAACGTGGCGGGCGAATATTCAGGCAACCTGGGCAACGGCGGCGAAAGGATTGTCCTGAGTCTCCCATCACCTCTAAATGCTGCAATACTGCGATTCGGCTACAGCGATACGTGGTATCCGGCGACCGATGGAGACGGCAGCTCGCTTGTGATTAATAATCCGCTCATTCACCCGGCAGATTGGAGCGAGCCGGAAAACTGGCACCCGGGTACTCCTTCCCCGGGCGGGATGTAAAAAGTCTGTGCTCACGTATCTGGTACGAATTTAACAATATTATTGATTCGACCGCGAGTGCTGCTACAATTTCCATTCGGATCGATATCAGCACCCCGGTTTGATTTGCATAGGCTGGGTCGCAGAGCTTGGTTTTGAATTGGCGGTTTGTAATAGTATGGATGGAAGTCCCGCAGGGGCACCTTACGATGGAGTAATGGAGTTGCAAGGATGGTTATTTTGGTAGGAATTGATGAGGCTGGTTTCGGTCCGATCCTCGGGCCGTTAGTCGTATCGTTAAGCACTTTTTCCCTTCCGCATAATCTTCTGAAATCCGACCTGTGGCAGGTTTTGAGTAAAAGCCTCGGCAACAGGCGAAAACGGCTTGCGGGCAGATTACTCATTACCGATAGTAAAAAGGCCTACAGCAGAGTTCTCGGAATCAGGCATCTCGAACGGACGGTCCTGGCGGCGTTGAAATGTATTGGGAAGGAGCCGGCGACGCTGACGGAGCTTCTGGAGCTTTTATCTCCGAGCTGCCTTGAGCGGTTAAGTGACTATCCCTGGTATAAGGATATTAGGGATCATCGTTTTTCGACCGATATCGCCGATATGGAAATCGCCTCGGCGGTGCTTGCCGATGACATGACCTCGAACGGCGTAGAGCTGCTCGATCTGCAAAGCCGCTGCCTGGATGTTGCGTACTACAATAAAATGGTGGCCGCCGTGAAGAACAAAGCTAACGTTCTTTTCACCGCTACTTCATATCTGATAAAGAGGGCCTATGACAATTTTGCAGGCGATGATTTACAAATTATCGTCGACAGGCAGGGCGGGCGGGTCCACTATCGGAAAAATCTTCAGCGAATGTTCGGCGATATGGAATTGAGGATTCTCCGCGAGAGCCCGGCGACCAGCAGCTATGAGTTGCAGGCCGGCGGCAAGAGTATGCGTCTGCATTTTGTGGTGGGTGGTGATAATCAGTTTTTGCCGGTTTCGCTGGCATCGATGGCAAGCAAATATCTAAGGGAACTTCTCATCGGCAATATAAACCGCTATTTCACGGGCCTGGCCCCCGACTTGAAACCGACTGCTGGGTACTGGAAGGACGGTTTGCGTTATATCGAGGAGTTAAAGAATATTCCACACGTTCAGTTCGACAACGAACAGTTGATTCGCTCCCGTTGATAGCGACTGATACCCGGTGTATAACATTGGATGGCTGCCTCTTCGATGCTGTTGCGCTCCGGTTGATCTCCGATGATATAGTGACAGGGCGATTACTTCTGTTCGAGCTGTTCGGTGAGCAGGCGTATGTAACGGTTTTCTTCTTTCATAATCTTATCGATCGTATCTCTGCTGGCCGGGTCGCGGGCAAAGTCCTTCAATCCGCGGTAAAAGAAAATAGCTTCTTTCGACCGTCTGATAGCATCCTTCAATATCTCCTGTTTGTTTTCCCGGTTGAGCGGCCCTTTGAGCGAGCCCGGTGTGGTCGCAAATACGGCAAGGTCCGCCATTACATCCGGATTTGACAGGATATAGTTATCAGGATCGAAGGTGCCGAATTCGCCGGTTTGTTCGGAAAACCGTTTTCTCCTCTGCGCGAGAATCTTTTCGTGCCTGGCTTTCCACGTGGCCAGTTTGTAGCAGGCATCACGAACTTCCATGTCGTCGAACAATTCGGCCGTTTTGAGGTAAAACTTGGCGCCGTTGTGTTCGATCTTTTCGGCTATTTGGAGAATCTCAAAGACGTTAAATTTAGTCTCCATTACTCTACCTTCCAAACAGAAGCAAAAGCTGTTGAAAGCACCAAATCCCGCATTGACTGCTAAATGTCAAATTCTCAAACCACAGGTGGCATAGCAGCACGCTGTTGAGCCTTTTTATTATTTATTAAAATACCAAAATCGCCTTGCAAATTCAATCACATCAGTGTAGTTTTTAGCAAAATTATCCATTAACTTTAAGCACGGCGGCGGCGCGGAGTTTGGAATTCTTAATCGATTGGAGCACTTCGTTGGCCCGGCTTAACGGGAATTGCTCGATAGTGGGGGCTATGGGTATTTTGGCTGCCAAAGGTAAAAATTCTTCCGCATCCTGACGCGTAACGTTGGCAACGGATTTTATTTCTTTTTCGAGCCATAGGTATTCGGCATAATCGAGTGGGGGCACGGGTGTTTCTTTGCGAATGGCGTTTATTATCAACCGGCCGCCCCTTTCCAGAACGCCGAGGGCATCTCGCACGCACTCTCCTACCGGCGTGAAATCCATAATCTTGTTCAGCTTCTCAGGTGGTTTCTCGCCGGACAGACCCGTCCAGACGGCGCCGAGGTTTTTGGCTAACTCTGTGTGTTGGGCCGTTTTGGTGAATACGAAGACCGGGCTGTTGGGGAACTTGTATTTGATTATCTGGATAACGATGTGAGCCGAAGCGCCGAAGCCTAACAAGCCGATTTTCTCGCCGTCGGTTATATCTGCGAGCCGGAGTGTGCGATATCCGATTACGCCGGCACATAAAAGCGGGGCGGCTTGTGAGTCCGAGAACCGCTCGGGGATCGGGTAGGCGAAATCTTCGCCGATAACAATAAATTCTGCGTAACCGCCGTCGGCGTCTTTGCCGGTCCATTGGGCGTGTTTGCAGAGGTTTTCGCTGCCTGTCCGGCAGAACTCGCATTGGCCGCAACTGGAAAAAAGCCATGTGATTCCCACCCGGTCGCCGATTTGATATTTCGTTACAGCTTTGCCCTTATCGACGACCTTTCCCACCACCTGATGGCCGGGAACGATTGGCGATTTTGTCGGCTTCAGCCGGCCTTCGACTTCATCGAGGTCGGTATGACAGGCGCCGCAGACCGAGACCTTGACGAGGATTTGACCGTCGTTCGGCGTGGGAGCCGGCAAGTCAACAGGTTTCAAAGGCTTCTCATCTATCGGCGAGTGTTTATCCAGAATCATCGCCTTCATTTTGAGGTTTCCCGCTTGAGCTGGTTTATAAAGACTTCGTGACTGTCCCTGCCGAAGAGGCAAAAGACAACTCTTTGAAGGCCGGTTTGGCCTTTGAGGTAATCGATGGTTGTTCGGAGCATAATTTCGGCGCACCGCCCGATGGGAAAACCGAAAATGCCCGTGCTTATTGCCGGGAAGGAAATGCTCTTGAGATTATTTTCATCGGCTGTTTTAAGGGAGTTCAGCGTCGCGTTTTTAAGCTTTTGGTCCTCATCTCCTTCGCCCATGCGGGGCCCGACGGCGTGAATGACGTGTCTTGCTTTCAAATTGCCGCCGGTTGTTATTACGGCGCCGCCCACGAATGTCCCGCCTATTTTGTTGCATTCAGTCTGGATTTCCGGTCCGCCTTTTCGTTTGATGGCTCCTGCGACTCCGCCACCCAGAACCAGTCGTGCATTGGCGGCGTTAACGATGGCGTCGGTGTCCATTTCGGTAAGGTCACCGTCCAGCAGTTCCAGAACGCGATTTTCGATCTCAACTTTCATTTTAATCTTAGACGGCGGATTATTAGAAAATCCTGTTTCTGTCCGTAACAAACTTGTCCACTTTGTCCATCAGGACCCCTTCTCCGGCCGGTTTCGTTTTGTCCTTTTCTGTTTTCTTTTTTTCTGTTTTTTTCTTTTGTGTTTTGGGTTTGTGTTCGGACTTAATTTTGGCTTTTACATCAGCGATCTCGGCCTTGATGCGGGCGATTTCCCGGGCGGCTTCGTCTTTGACTTTGAGTAATTGCTCTGCGTGTGATTCGATTTTTTTACGCAGTTCGGATTCGAGCTTTGACCGTTTTTCAGTTTCGGTTTGGGCCTTCTTTTCCGCCTTCGCTCTTAGTTTGGTTTCGGTTTCGGCTTTTGTTTGGGCGATTACTCTTGCCTGGCTTTCAGCTTTCACCTTCTCTTCGGCTCCTGCTTGTATCTTGGCATAGTACCTTAGTTTTTCTTCAGCGGCCTTTGATTCGACTTCTAATTTTTTTCTTGCCTCGATTTCAGCTTTTAGTTTCTCTTCAGCTTCGGCTTTCGCCTCGACATAGAACCGTATTTTTTCTTCGGCCCCGGCCAATGCCTCGCTGTATGCCAGGGCGTTTTCTTCGGCTTCGGATTTGGTTTGTTGTTCTGCCTTGACTTTTACCTGTGTTTCGGCTGCTGCTTTTTCTTTTGCACCGATGATTAGCTGCGCTTTGGCGTCGAGCCTTTGTTGTGCATCGGAATCACTTATGTTCTGCTCGCCGGGTTTGAAGAATAGCGGCTCTGCAAACTGGATTGCAATACGATTTACCTTGCTGCTCAGATTATCGACACGGCGAACGCGTCCGGTGCGATTGAAAAATACCGTGTCGAAAGAGTTACGCGAGTCAAAGTACGGGACGCCGAAGTGTGTTGTTATCAACTGGTCCGGATGCGGACAGTTTTTATCTGCGTGGTAAAGAAGAGCCATGCCTTTGCTGGAGACGTCTACCATCTGGCCGGTTAAAGGTTTTTGCTTCGGAGTTCCGGCGAACCGGGCGTGCCAGCGATATCGCAGTCTTTTCTCTGCTCTTTGCTCGTCGGTTTTCTCCATTCTTAGCACCGCAGGAATTGTTCCGTACAATCTGAAACAGAATCGTTACATAAAATTCACAAGACCGGCAGGCACATACAATGCCGCCAAAACAGCGCTTATAAACAAAGTCCGAAAATAGCCCGAAAACAGATATAGGTCAAGACAAAAATCTGTCAGGTTATTTGCCTGAAACAACGGCTCTGTGGCCAAAGCTGTCCGAGCATGTCGAGGCAGCAGTCACGGTATTAATGCGAACGTGTGTTCGGAGAAAAAGTAATGTCTTATAGGATAAACTTGATCGAGTGAGCTTATCACTGTTGATATCCCCAACGTCATAAATTTAGGTTAGCTTGTATGCAAGGTATATTAAGGTGAACACGCAGATAGTGAGAATGTTGATAATAAAGTAATTTAACCTCGCCATTTATCCTGGTCCCCCCATTATAATAGCAATCCAATGTTCTAATTATTGTACATTATACACATTCCGACATTTAAAGTCAAGATATTTCTCATCTTTATTGTTCAACATTCGAATCAGGTTTTGCCGATAAAACTATCTGCTGTTGTTGGGGAACCTTTCGAAAAGAAAGGTCTGATAATTATATGTTCGAGCCTGAATGTCAAAATATAGATTGCCCGGAATGCCTTCTCGGGAAAGTGTATTTTGACCGTGAAATCGGTTATTATTGCATGCTGTGCGGCCGCGAGTTTAGTACCGATGACATGGAATTGCTTGTTGAAAAGGTTGCATTAACCACGCGTTCAATGCAGCAGCCGGATAAAAGACCCGAAACGCCTATTGTGGAAATCAAAGAATTGCCTGCACGCAGGGAAAAAACCAGGCACGTCAAACGCGATGTTATCGGGCGCAATAATTCCGAGCAATAGGTCTCCTTCCCACACCAAATCACTATCACTATATCGAATCGGTTGTTTTATATTGCCGGCGTGGCTGTATTATCGTTGGGCATGATGAAGTTATAGGACGTAAATCGCTGCTTGTGTTTATTTCGGTTCGGCGGCAGGGCGGTTGTCTACTCTGTTGTTTCCCGTGTTTCGCTTAGCGGCTTGCTCTGTTTATAGAGTTTGATTCGCCTGGTGATTTCTTCGGCGAGCTGTTTGTTGCCACCGGCATGAGCGAGCTCGAGTGCCTTCTCTGCGGACACAATAGCATCCTGAAACCGGTCGATTCCGGTGTATGCTGTTTCCAGATTGAGAAACGCATCTATGTTCTTCGGATCAAGGCGCACCACACGGGACCAATTTATAATGGCTTCTTCGAGCTTTCCCTGACGGGCCAGTGCCACACCGAGATTGTAGAGCCCATCTGTAAAATCGGGCTTCAAGCGCACCGCCTCCGAAAAATGCCTGATTGCCTGATCCATTCTGCCCTGAGTGGCGAAGGCTTTGCCCAGGTCTTGGTGTGTTCCGGCGTCATCCGGTTTAAGCTCTACGACTTTGGACCAATGCCTGACGGCCTCGTCGAATTTGCCCCGTCGAAACATAGCCTGGCCGAGGTTGTAATGAGCATCGACATAATTCGGATTGAGCAAAATCGCCTCGTTCCATTGCGCGACAGCCTGGTCTATCTTCCCCTGGCCGGCCAGAGCAACGCCAAGACTGTAGTGCGCCTCGGTGTAGTTCGGGTCAATGGATATAGCTTCGGACAAATGTTTTTCCGACTCCGCAAATTTCCCCTGGCGCTGAAGGATGTATGCGATTGTGTAGCGTGCCCTGGCGCTTTTTGGATTCATCTCGAGCGCCTTTCCGGAAGCCCTAATTGCGCCTTCGAAATCATCGGACCTGAGAAATTCATTTGCGGCTCTTATGAAAGAATAGTCATCCAGAAACTGTTCGTGAATTTTTTTGATTGCGGCCGGCCCGGCGTTGACGAATTCCGGTATGTTGGCGGCTCTATCCGGGCTGGTGAACCGTTCGAGCAGGACGGCGGGGCTGCTGCGGCCCTCCTCATCGATATGGGTAATAAAAAGCTGCGTATATGCCGAATTGGCCTTCGATGAGAATACCAGCCACTTGCCGTTCGGCGAGAAGCTGTGCCATGAATTCATCCTGTTCGTGTTGCATTCGAGCCTTCTGGCCGGGCCTCCTTCGGACGGTATTATATAAAGCTCGCTGTCGGGCTGCAGAAGCATAAAACTTTTAGCCTTGCAAAACACAATCCATTTGCCGTCCGGCGAGTATCTCGCAAAGAAATTGCTCATCCCGTTATTGGAAGCTCCTTCGAGTGGTTCCGCCGTCCCGCCCTTACCATCATTAAAAGGAATCCTGTACAAATCGAACAGGAACAGCTTTCCCTCTTCGAGAAATTCCCGGCAGTTCTCAGGGCTCAGCAGCACCTTGTCCTGGGAATCGAGGGCTTTGAGACTGTAGGCCTCGCTTCTGGCAAAAACGATATATTTGCCGTCAGGGCTCCAGGCCGGATTGCTCTGGACGTATTGCGGGTCATCGGCGCCCGACAATTGGTTGAAACTGCCCGTTTGTCTGTCGTATACGGTGAGAATGCCCTTGCATGGAAAGAATAACTGTGAGAAAGCCAATTCCGGTTTGGGAACAAACACGGACCTGTCCTTGACCGTACTGATTATGAATTTACCGTTCGGGGATACCTGCGAAAGCAGTCCGAAAGTCTCTTCATTGTCGTCCCTCCTGAAATCGCTCCATGTGATAATAGAGTTTTTGTCCAGAACCATTTGTTTTTCGACCCGAGCAATCGTGTACGAGCCTTTGTCATTGGCGTAATCCACGTCCATCCCGAGCGTTTTTCCATCGGCGGAAAACGAGTGACAATTTCCGCAGACCGGCAAATTCTCCAGTACGACAGGAGGCTGCTTCAGCGATGAGATATCCCCAAAACGCCAGCGGATTCGCGAGGGATCTTTCACGGCGTCGATAAAGGGCAGGTTTACCTCGCGATAAAACAAAGGGGCGCCAACTTCGTCTTTGGATGTTTTGATTGAGATTCGATCTGTCGAGAGAATATTTTCCGGTTCCGAACGGCGGACGCCTATTACGGTGACGTGCGTTTCTTTTTCGAGGGATCGCTTCTTTATAACCTCCCATGTTTCCGCATCGGGCGACCACCTCTGCTCGCTGGTGAGGAAATTCGTACGGTTCCCGCCATCCTGAAATTCAATCGTGACGAGCCATGTGTCCGATCCGGGATCGGTGTCTTTCCAGCAAAATACGGGAGGAACAATTTCCGGCGGGAAAAGGGTACCGTTAAGCGGATAACTTATTGTCAATCCCACATATCGGGATTGCTTCTGATATGCCTTCAAAATATCCTCTGCGCTGAATTCGGCCTTGTGCGAAATGACGAATACGACCGCTGCGACAGCGGTCGCCACCGCCGTGATGCCCATAACCGGATGTATTACTTTTTTGCGCATCGGAACTCAAAGAACCCAGGCACTTCCGGGATCGCTTACCCGGAGGTTACTCAAGTGCGATTCCCGTACACACGGTTTTGCAATATTCCTGAAAGTCCCTGTACATTATACCGAACTTATTACAAAGCGTATATGTAATTGTGGTGGGTAACTATTTTGATTTGAGCAAGTCCCTGCCGGTATGCGGATAAAATTACTGTCGGCAGCAGGGGGGGCATGGTATGGCTATTGACTAATTGCGGCAATTTTCACGAGGTGTGTCACGACCGACGTGTCCAATATCTTATAAAAAAAGCCCTGGAATAAACCAGGGCCGGAACCAAACTTTTTACTTTTTCTTGGAAAGATATTATACAATATTATAACCTTATTTCATTGCTTTGTCAAGAGAAAAATATCTGTGATTTAGGTCGAATAACTGATTCGATTTAAAACTTGTATAATTGGGAAGATTCGATTATATTAGCCCTTATTTTCAGGAGATTATATTAAGGAGATTATATGAAGTTCGAAGAAAAAAAATCTTCCGGAAGGGAGAAAGATAAAGCAGCAATCGAACTTCTGAGACAGTTGGCACGGAAATTGTGCTCAAACGATATTACAACCGCCAGGCTGGCGGCTTTCAATTTGTCGTGGATGCAGGAGGATGGTTTGGCTATCCTTACGCAGGTATTACTCGGCGATTTCTCAAGGACCTCGAAAAAGGCGGCGGCATACGGACTGAGGAGTATGAAAGGCAGGATGAAAAAGATGGCTTTGGAGGTTCTTGAGCAGGGATTGAAACATCAAGATCGAACAACCAAGGCGGCGTGTATCAAAGCCATGTCTCTAATAAAAGGCCGCGCTTCGAAAAAAGGAGGTTCAAAACAGAGCCGTGAGCCAGTCAGGCCGAATATACAGGGAATTCAGAAGAAAAGCTCAGTAACCGCGGAATCCACACTTAAAAGTAAACAAGCGGGCGGTATTGATCCAGAAAAAGGTTAAAAAGTAGCCCCTGCTTTAAGTACGCGACCGTAACAGGGGCTTGACCAGTAGCATCTGGTGTTTTTAATCGTTAAACTATAGTTATGTGCCGCCATAGATGCTAAATGTAACGTTTTTTCTAACATATCGTTCCAAAATCTCTATTTTTATGACAAATCCTCTTATTCTGAAGCGCCTCGGAGCAGGAAGTTGCAAAAACTGGCATAGGACGGGATTTTAGACTATAAACAAGAGTTTTGCGAATCCATGATTGATGCAGTCGATTCAGAATCCGTATGTCAGATCCAAATCCGGCAAGTGATATTCCCGGTTTAATGGATTAAAGCAGGCCGAGAGGAGGAGAGGGAATAATCTGAACTCGGCCTGTCTCGGTTCCGTCCTATAATGAGTTTTACGCTTGGTTATAAACGGGTGTTCAGGTAAATAATGATTTGAAACGGAAAAACTGCGGTTTCTTCGATTTAAGCGAAACAGTAACAGGCGGCGGCCGGATTCGAACCGGCGAATAACGGTTTTGCAAACCGTCGCCTTAGGCCTCTTGGCTACGCCGCCAGCTTCAGGTTGGCTATGAGTTTACAATTAATTGCCCCGGATTGCAATAAAATTCCTCATATAACTTATTATCCCAACAAAGACGAGATTTTTCGAAAAATTGAGGAAATTTATGTTAATATATTATCATGTGGTGCGTCTTAATCTATGGAACACCGATAGTATAACCTATAACCAAGGTGAGTGTTCAGCTTTGGCCAAGCAGCAAGTTGCCAATCGCTTGAGGATTTCATAGTTTGCAAGTTTGAAAGAGAGGGGCAAGAGCATTTTTATACTGCTAAGTAAAGCTAGACACTTAGCTTGTATCGAAGATTGGCGCGGTTTCTCAAACAGGCTTGTGGTTGTTGGCTAAGAGAGAGCGATGTGAGTAGGAGTGCGAAAAGTTTTATATTTCGTAGATTTCCGTTTGCGACGTTGGTTTGTTGGATTCTCGCAGCCGCCGTTGTGTTCGGTATCACCGGTTCGTACAGCCCTGAACGTCAAACAGATGCTCGTGATTTCTCGGTTAGCTCTGAAAGAATCCGAGGCCGGTTTAGTATCCTTCGATGTGTCGATTTCTTTGACTTTAACAAAATTCGTAACAAAGTAGTGCTTACGGTATCTAAATAACAAGGAGTCAAGGCGCCGGATCGGTTGGTTGCCGTAAAATGCTGAGCCGATTAACAAAAGCAGTAATCATAATTGGCGGCGATAATATGGTAGAAGTAAAGAAGACAGTAAGTAACGGTAAAAGAACAGGCGGCAGACCGGCATTTTCGAGACGAATGCTGTTGGTTTTCATTTGCATCGCCGCTGTTATCTCTGTCGGTATGTTGGCGCTTTTGAGCAAGATACCAGGCGGTTCAGGCGATTCGAATCCGGGCACGGGCCTGTTTGCGGTAAAACGTGGTGATTTGGCTATCACCGTGACCGAAAGCGGCAGCATTAAGGCGGTCAGAACTGAGGACATTAAGTCTGAAGTGGAAGGCAGGGCGACTATAGTCAACATCGTTCCTGAGGGTACCATGATAACTGCTGAAGATGTAAATGACGGCAAGATTCTGGTTGAGCTGGATTCTTCGGAATTGAAAGAACAGTTGTCACAGAGGGAAATCGAATTGACCAGCGCCGAGGCGGGCTATGCCGATGCGAACGAGTCGTATCTTATTCAGGTAAAGCAGAATGAAAGTGACATTACCGCAGCAGAGTTGAAGATGAAGTTTGCCCTGATGGACCTTCAGAAGTATCTCGGGGAGAGTATTGCGAAAACAGTGATTGAGCAATCCGATCCGAATTCGGGCCTTGAGACGTTATTGCTCCTGAAGGACCCCAACAGCCTGGGCGGTTCGGCCTCCCGGCAGCTCAAAGTATTGAGAAACGACATTCTGCTTGCCCAGGGGCAGCTTGAAAAGGCAACGGACGTACTGGAGGGTACGCAAAAGCTTCACGATGCGAATTACGCGTCCGATCTGGACTTGCTGAGTGCCCAGTTAGATGTGGATAGTTATCGGATTCAAAAGGAAAGCGCCGAGGAAGCTCTGAATCTGTATCAACTCTATGATTTTCCGAAAGAGACGGAGAAGTTCCTCAGCGACTACCAGGAGGCCGCGCGGGAATTAGAAAGAACTAATGCGCGTGCGCGAGCACAACTGGCCCAGGCCAAGGCCAAGCTTGCGAGCGCAAGGTCCACGCTTGGAACGCAGAAGCAGCGTCTGAATAAACTGCACGAGCAGATTGAGGCTTGTACGATCCGGGCGCCTGCGGTGGGCCAGGTAGTCTACTGGTCGAGCACGCAACGGTGGGTAAGGACAAAAATTGAGCAGGGAGCGGAGATATCCGAGGGCTATAAGATTATTACAATACCCGATGCTTCCGAAATGAAGGTCGAGGTCAAGATTCACGAGACCTGGATCGACAGGATTGAGCCGAACCAGCCTGCCGATATAACGGTCCAGGCATTTTCGGATAAGACCTTTACAGGCAAGGTACTGAAAAAGGCGCCGTTGGCCGACCAGGAAGACTTTCTGAATCCGGACCTCAAAGTCTATTCTACGGATATCGGCATCGACGGGATACACGACTCTCTCAAGACCGGTATGACCGGGAAGGTCACGATCATTATCGACGAGCTGCAAGATGTTCTCTACGTGCCGATACAATCCGTAGTTACGATTGAGGACAAAAAAGTTTGCTATGTTGACGGAAGCCCTGCCGAAAAGCGCGAGGTTGAGACAGGATTGTTCAACGACAATTTCGTTGAGATTAAAAGCGGTTTGACTGAGGGCGAGCAGGTGCTGCTTAATCCCCCCAAATGGACCGAGGCGGAGAAAACAGAAGAATCACCGGAAACTGAGTCAGAACCGGCGAAAGAACAGGCGGAAGTACAAGCAGTACAATAAGAATTAGTTGCTATGCGTTTGTCGAGTGCTAAAAGGACGGTAAAGTTAGGCATCAAGAGCCTTTGGATGCACCGGTTGCGGTCCGCGCTAACGACACTCGGCATAGTTTTCGGCGTCTGCTCGGTGATCGCCATGCTGGCTATAGGCGAAGGGGCCAGCCGGGAGGCTCAGGAGCTGATAGCGCGGCTCGGCAGCAGAAATCTGATTATCGAGACGGTTGAGCCGCCCGAAGAGCGAGCCGACACCAGCGACACGGGGCGGCGAATGCGGAGTTACGGCCTGACCTATAAGGACGCCGAGTCAATTCGTAACAGCCTGCCGGATGTCGAGGTTGTCGTGCCCATCCGCGAAATCGACCAGGAAGCACGATACGGCAGTCGTAAAGTGGCTATCAAAATTGTGGGTACTATTCCGTGGTACACAGTGGTTTCGCCGGTTCACGTGGTTTATGGGCGGTTTTTGAGCAGTATCGATCTGCATCAGCAGTTGAGTGTGTGCGTGGTCGATGAGCAGCTCGTGAGCGGCCTGTTCGGATTTGATGACCCGCTCGGTAAGGACGTCAGTATAAGGGGCAATTGCTACCGGGTTGTAGGTGTGGCCGGGACACCGTCGGCTGGAGGCGGACAGAATGGTTCCACAAGCGCTATGGCGGCGGCAACGGATTCAGATAGTGCGGCCACCGGCAGTGTATATTTGCCTTTGTCAACCGCCAAGTCCCGATTTACCGAGTTGAGCGCCAGCTTTAGCGGGGGCAGCCAGAGTATAGAAAGAGTACAGCTACAGAAGATCACAGTTAACGTCAAATCAACTGATCAGGTGTTACCCATGCGTGATATTCTGGATACTTTGCTGGCGCGTCTTCACAAGGATAAGGAAGACTACCGCATAATTGCGCCGCTTGAGCTGCTGTACCAGGCGAAACGAACGCAGCGGATTTTCAGTATCGTACTTGGCTCGATCGCTGCGATTTCGCTCCTGGTCGGCGGTATCGGAATTATGAATATTATGCTGGCTACCGTCAGTGAGCGAACGCGGGAGATAGGTATCCGCCGGGCACTCGGCGCCACGAAACGCGATATAATCGTTCAGTTCCTCTCAGAAACGCTTATGCTGACATTCATCGGCGGCGTTCTGGGAATTGTCCTGGGTTCTCTTATACCGTTTCTGGTGACTCATTTCGGCCATATGCCCACCGTTATAACGGGAATTTCCCTGGTACTGGCCTTTGGTATTAGCGCTGCGGTAGGGGTAGTCTTTGGTATGTATCCTGCCTATCGAGCCGCAAATATGGACCCGATTGAATCGCTCCGGCACGAATGAGTTTACCTATTAACCCGGGTTTTCAGCAATATCAGCAGCACTTAGCACTATGAAGAGCGTTTTCCTCTTTGTTTTGACGGCTTTGTGTTGTATAATGAATGTAGTTTTGATGAATGGAGATCGGGTATATGTAATTGAGGACCTTGGTGATCTTGGTAGACTCGTTTCTTATCTCTTGAATGAAATAGCTTAAGTGAGTGTCTGTCAGACAGTAACTGTTTGAAGCAGAGTAATAAAGGTTATTTATGCTCTTATTATGTATGGTTTGCGTTTTGGAAAAGTCCGGTTTTGACATAAATCCGAATAAAGATGGTCTTAGATAAGTGATGAATAGTATCGGAGGAGAATTTTATGTTTCGCAAGATTCGGCCTGAGACGTTTTTATGCTGGGTGCTCGGCATTGCCATCATCCTTGGTATTGCCGGTGCTTGCAGTCCTGAACAGTACAAAGGCGAGGCCGATAAAGAGGTTTATGAAATTATCGATAGCAAATGGCAGGAAGACTTCGGTAATCAGTCCAATTACATGATTAATGACAGCAATGTTCCACCGCCGCCGGATGACGTCCGGATTGAGAAGGCCGTACCTCCCGAGGGTGTGATGAGCCTTGCACAGGCGGTCGCCATAGCTACTGCTTATAACAGGGATTACCAGAGGCAGAAAGAGCAGCTTTATCTTAGCGCTCTGGACCTTACACTGGCCCGGCATCAGTTCGCCCGGCAGTGGTTTGGAACTGTGGATGCCAAATACAACGAAAGCGGCGACAATGAAAATCTCTCCTCCGGCGCCGGTTTCGGTTTTGATCAGCTTCTTGCCGATGGAGCACAGATTAGCCTGGGAATCGCACTCGATTGGGTGCGTCTTCTGACTGCCAATCCGAGTACCTCCATGACCTCGTTTCTCAGTGCCAGTGCAACCCAGCCGTTGCTTCGCGGCGGCGGCCGTGAAGTTGTTCAGGAGAATCTGACACAGGCCGAACGCGATGTTTTATACCAGATACGATCTTTCAACCGCTATCGCAAAGAATTTGTGGTCTCGATTGCAAATGAATATTATCGCGTCCTGGAACTTAAAGACAGTGTTTCGAACGCCGAGAACAGTTATTACAGGTTCCTTGAATCGAAAAGACGTCTGGAAATTGAGGCGGAAGCCGGCCAGGCCAGGCCGTTCGACGTGGACGAGGCCGAACAGCAGGCCCTCAGCGCAGAAAACCGCTGGGTACAGAGTCAGCAGAATTACGAGCGGGCGCTGGATGAATTCAAGGTAAGGTTATCTTTACCGACCGACGCTGATATAGAGCTGGACCAAAATGAGTTGAAAGCACTGGAAGATATTGGCATAATTGAGCCCGGTTATGCATTGGATGAAGCGATAGAAACGGCGACCCTTCGACGTCTGGATTTGATGAACAGCAAAGACAGGGTCGATGATGAGACGAGGAAAGTTATGGTGGCCGCTCATAATCTCGGCGTAGAGCTCGATCTTGTCGGCAGGGCGGGTGTAAATTCCCTGCCTGAAAGAGATTTCGGCGGGTTGCAGTTTGACGAGGGGAATTACAGTATCGGTCTCGAATCGAATGATCTTGGACTGGACAGGAAGGCCGAACGTAATGCGTATCGCAGAGCTCTGATAAGATTAGAGGAGCGGAAAAGGCTATATGAGGATGACAGGGATAGAATGGAGCTGGATGTCCGCCAGGCACTCAGGGCTCTGAAAGCGGAAGCCGAACGGTATCGAATTCAGAAGATAGCATTGGATTTGGCCCGTAGGCGACTCGAGACTCAGGAATTGCTTCTGGAGATCGGCCAGAGCAATGTGCGACTCCTGCTGGAGTCGCAGGGGGCCCTGCTGGAAGCTCAGGATGACGTTACTCGTGCGCTGGTAACTCATGCAATTGCGAAGCTGGGCTTTTTCAGAGACATTGGTGTTCTGCAGGTAAAGCCTGATGGAATGTGGGAGCAGCAGGTACAATGACAGGTGGAAAATACAACGCCGTAGAGTTCGAAAAAGATGCGCCGATCCTGGTCATGGAGCGATTGTGCAAGAGTTACGAGCTCGGAACGATGGAACTGAAGGTCTTGCGTGACGTCGCGCTTACAATCAACAATGGTGATTACGTGGCCATCATGGGGCCGAGCGGCTCGGGAAAATCCACGCTGCTCAATATGATCGGCTGTCTCGACCGCCCGACCAGCGGAGACTACTGGCTTGGTGGACAGAATGTTTCCCTGCTCGACGATGATCAGTTGTCCCTGATACGGGGTGCTCGCATCGGTTTCATATTTCAATCGTTTAACCTGATCAATCAGCTCAACGTCGTCGAAAATATTGAGGTCCCGATGTATTACCAGGGCTTCTCCGAGCACGAAAGTGCCAAACGCGCCATAGAACTGGCAAAAATAGTAGGCCTCGGCGACCGGCTCGATCACCGGCCTTCGGAATTAAGCGGCGGCCAGCAGCAGCGGGTTGCAATTGCCAGGTCGCTGGCAAACGATCCACTGATTATTTTAGCCGACGAACCGACCGGAAATCTTGACTCGGAAAGCGGCTTGGAGATCCTGAAAATCCTCGTCGATTTACATTTGCAGGGCAAAACACTTATCGTCGTCACACACGACGAGGGTATCGCCGAAAATGCGGGCAGGATCGTGGAAATTTTTGACGGTCGGATAAAGCGGCAGTGATAAAAGACAAACTCACGGTAATTGTATGTTTATATTTCGTTTGAAACGCACGGCCAAGTTGGGTATCAAAAGCCTGTGGATGCACAAGCTTCGCTCTACTTTAACTACGTTAGGCATTATTTTCGGTGTCTCTTCTGTTATTGCCATGCTGGCAATCGGCGAGGGCGCCAGCCGCCAGGCGCAGGAACAGATAGCCCGGCTCGGCAGCCGGAATATTATCGTCAAAACCGTGCCGCCGCCCGAAGATAAAGACGTCGGAAGTCAAAACGAGAGCATGCGTATATACGGTCTGACCTATCTTGACGCTGAGCGTTTTCGCAACAGTATACCCAACGTCGAAGTCGTTGTCCCGAGCCGTCGTCTCGTCCAGCAGGCCTGGTACCGCAACCGCAAGGTCGCCATTGAAGTCATTGGTACAGTACCCTGGTACCCGGAAATATCGCCTATACAGTTGAAGTTCGGGCGATTCCTCAGCAGTATCGATATGCACCATAAACAGGGCGTTTGTGTCATTGACGAAAACGTGGTAAAGGAGCTGTTCGTCTTTGACGATCCGCTGAATCAGGATGTTAAATTGGAGGGTGATTATTATCGAGTGGTGGGAGTTGTCAGTCCCGCCAACCTTGGCGAGGCCGCTTCGGCGTTTGAACGTGACAACTCTAAGGCGAAAAGCCAGGGTGCCAACGTCGGGAATATTTATATTCCGCTCACGACGATTAAGAATCGCTTCGGCGAGATCTCGATACAGTTTGGCGGAGGCAGCGGTAGAAGCGTTGAAAGAGTCGAGCTCCAGGAGATTATCGTAAAAGTCGGCGGGATGGATGAAGTGCTGCCGACACGTGACATTCTGGAGACGCTCTTAAGCCGGTTCCACAAGAAAAACGACTACCAGATCGTCGTTCCCCTGGAGCTGCTCAAGCAGGCAAAACAAACCCAGCGTCTGTTCAGTATCGTCCTGGGTTCCATCGCAGCGATTTCACTTTTGGTCGGCGGTATCGGAATTATGAACATCATGCTGGCCACCGTAAGTGAGCGGACGCGTGAGATCGGAATCCGCCGGGCGCTCGGTGCCAGGAGACGCGATATTATTCTTCAATTCTTGTCGGAAACCCTGCTCCTGACGTTCGTCGGCGGTATTCTGGGGATGAGCCTTGGCTCTCTGATCCCGTTTCTTGTCACGCGTTTCGGGCAGATGCCCACTGTAATTACAGGTATTTCGCTCGTATTGGCTTTTGGAATCAGCGGGGCGATCGGTATAATTTTCGGTATTTATCCGGCTTATCGGGCTGCTTATTTGGACCCAATCGAATCGCTCCGGCACGAATAATACCAATTGGAATTAGTTTTTGTGCCACCCCTTTTCTATTAATACTATTGGGTGGCGGCCTTATCCCAATCGTCGTTTATTGGGATGGGTATGGCTTCTCCCCTGCTAAACACGTACCCCGCGAAAGCGGGAATCCGTTTTTCCTATTCCGGCTTTTCAGCAGGAAACTTCCATTAAAAAAACATTGGTCTCGGTGCCCGATTTTCTTCCAAGTACACCGAACTGTCCGCCGGATCCGGAACTAACCAGCAGATCCAGCTCATCGCCTTCGAAAACCTCCGACAAATACGTGGCCTGCACGCTGCGGATGCTCTCTTCGAGCTTAAATATTCTGCTCAACGCATCGATGCCCCATCGCACGTATTCGGTGTTATTTACATGTCCGTTCAGGTCGATAGCGCTGCGGGACACACGCACAACTTCAACTTCTCGATAGTCGCCTTTGGGCTCCAGCCGTTTAAGTTCTTCCGGCAGGGCTTTGACTCCGTTTTTGGGCAAATTCAGATCGAGGCGGAACAGGTTCCTCAGCCGGTTTGTTTTTTTGTTCAATACCATCCATTCGCTGCCGGCACGGAACAGCTCGGCGCCATTCTGGTCCTTGCCGACGAACTCC
>Ga0207752_1000448_pt1 | contig 19235 bp, 12 predicted proteins | sample Pon2CUnioCityCA_6_FD_187272 | JGI IMG/M metagenome (GOLD analysis project Ga0207752, IMG submission 187272) | Marine sediment microbial community from Union City, CA, USA - Pond 2C Sediment 2 (SPAdes) | ecosystem: Environmental > Aquatic > Marine > Intertidal zone > Salt pond sediment ...
GGACGACGAGGGCATCCCCGACACGTCGGAGAAGCGGCTGGCGGTGGCGCGCAAGATCGTCGAACGGGCAGAGGGGCTGGGGATCCCCCGGGAGGACGTGGTGATCGACTGCCTGGCGCTGACGGTGGGCGCCGACTCACAGGCGGGCGTGGTCAGTCTGGGGGCGATGCGGATGGTGCGGGAGGAGCTGGGGGTCAACATGACGGTGGGCGCCAGCAACATCTCCTTCGGGCTGCCGGACCGGGAGGTGATCAACTGGGCGTTCCTGGCGATGGCGATCCAGAACGGGTTGAACTGCCCCATCGTGGACGCGGGCGTCGTGCGCCCGGCGATCCTGGCGGCGGACCTGATTCTGGGGCGCGACGACTACGCTATGCGCTACATCAAGGCGTACAAGAAGCGAGCCAAGTAAACCAGCTGGCCTGACACCTTCCTACAGCAATCGTCGAGGTGCCCGGCACCTGCGCAGCGAATTCGGAAGGGTGACAGGCAGGCTCTTGCGAACTGAGGTGCCGGGCACCTCAACTTGAAAGGTACTCGGGGCTGAGCCTGTCTTGCGTGATCTCCCCATTTGTACGATAATCGCCCACAGGTCATAGAAGCAGGAGACAGGTGGGGGGATACCGTGTGCTTTCTGTTTCTCACTTCTTGCTTCTTGCCCCTGTCACCCAATTCCACCAGACTTTGCAGGAGGGCAACAGTATGGATCTTCCCAAGACGGCTGACGTCGTCATTATCGGCGGCGGGGTAATGGGCACCAGCACCGCCTATCACCTGGCCTTGAAGGGGTGTCGCAACGTGCTGCTGCTGGAGCAAGAGTCCTTCTTCGGCACGCAGGCCACGGGCAGGTGCGCCGGCGGCATTCGCCACCAGTTTGGTACAGAGATCAACGTCCGCATATCTCTGCTCAGCCTGCCGATGCTGGACCGCTTCGAGGAGGAGTTGGGACAGCCGATCGACCTGCGCTACTGCGGCTATCTCTTCCTGTTGACCGAAGAAAAAGATGTGGCTGCTTTCCGCCAGCAGGTGGAGGTGCAGCAGCGGTTGAGCGTGGAGACGGAATGGCTGGAGCCGGCACAGATCGCTGACTTGGTGCCGCTAGCTAACCTGGAGGGGGTGTTGGCCGCCACCTTCAACGCCCACGATGGTCTGGCAGACCCCAGCAGCGTGGTTCAGGGATACGTCTCCGGCGCGCGACGGCTGGGGGCAAAGCTGCTTAACGATGTCAAGGTGACCGACATTCCCGTTGAAGGAGGAAAGGTGCAGGGCGTCGTCACCGACCAGGGCGAGGTGGCTGCTCCGATCGTCGTCAACGCAGCCGGGCCGTGGGTCGGGGAGGTTGGCAAACTGGCCGGCGTCGACATCCCTGTCGTGCCCGTGCGTCGCCAGATCGTCGTCACGGGCCCCATCCCCCAGATACCGCCCGATTTCCCTTTCACGATTGACTTTGCCACAGGCCTATACTTCCACCGCGAGGGACCGGGCATCCTGACCGGCATGGCAAACCCGGACGAGCCAGTTGGCTTCGATCAATCGGTGGACATGGATTGGGAGCTGGTACACCTGGAAAAGGCCATGAGAAGGCTGCCTATCCTGGAACAGGCTGGATTGGCCAGCCGTTGGGCCGGCCTGTATGAGGTCTCGCCGGATGCACATCCCATCCTGGGCCCCATCTCCGAGGTGGAAGGATTCTACTGCATCGGCGGTTTCAGCGGCCACGGCTTCCAACACGGTCCCGCCTGTGGACTGCTGCTTGCTGAAGAAATTCTAGATGGAGGAGCCCACACACTCGACATCACGCCGCTGCACAACGATCGCTTCCGAGAGGGAAGGGAGATCATCGAATACAACGTGGTGTAGGACAGGCCTCTATGGCTCCGGCGGTCGGTAGTCGGCCCCCACGATGACCGAGATGTCGTATTCGGCATTGGGGTCGGCCCCGTGCACCACAGCCGTCAACGGGAGCCCGAGCAGACGGGTGACATACTCGGCCGTGTAGGTCTTGCCCGTATAGACGATGACCAATGACTCGGGGTAATCCGATCGGTCTGCGTTGTCAGCGTGCGTGACCTGTAGACCCTCCTGTTGGAGATAGTCGGACGTCAGCGCAGCCAGCCCAGCCGTCGTCGTACCGTTTAGGACTTCGATCGTGGCCGCCTCGGTCTCCAACCGCGCCGACGGATCCTCCACCTGCTGGGGCAGGGGAGCCTCGTTCGTGAAGATGTAGTCCCGGAGTTCCCGGATGCGGTCGCGCACCGGGATCAGCACCTGCTGACCATCCGGCGTAGACCAGAACTGGGTGTAGTTCTCGTCGATTACCACGTAACGTATGTTCTCCGAGGCCACCTGGCTCGCCAATTGTGCCAAGGCGATGGACTGATCCATCGTCAAGTCGGTCACTACGGCCCCCTGCAGCGTCTTCCACAGCTCAGGCGCGCGCGGCGCCAATTGTGGCAGCAGATCAAGCCGCGTAACTTGCTCAAACACCGCCATGAGCACCTGTTGCTGGCGCTCGGCGCGGTCAAAGTCGCCACCTACAGAATGCCGGGTCCGGGCATACTTGAGCGCCATCTCGCCGTTGAAATGCTGCCGGCCGGCCGGAATATACAACGGGTCGTAGCCGTACGCCTCGTCAGGATAGGTGGGATCTGAGATTTCTTCTTCAACGTAGATGTCAATCCCACCGATGAGATCTACCAATCGCTCAAATGCGGTGAAGTTGAGGCGCGCATAGTGGTGAATGGGAACACCCAGGTTATACTGCACCGTCTTGGCAGCAAGGGCCGGCCCACCGCCGGGGTAGTCGTAGATATCGCCGAGGTAGTGAGCGGTGTTGATGCGTCCTTCCTCATAGCCTGGGATGGGCACCCACAGATCACGCGGGATGGAGAGCATTCCCCCACTCATCGTGACAGGATCAATCGTCAGCACCAACATCGTGTCTGTGCGCCAGGGTCCTTGTTCTTGCTCGCGCTGATCGACCCCCATGACCAACACGTTAACTCGCTCGGTACCCTCCCAGCGTGGCAATGGCTTCCCCGGCTCGTAAACCACATCGTCGCTCTCGCCTAGCTCCAGTGTGAAATCGGGCAACATATCTGAAGCAGCGATGAACTGCCGTACCTGGTCAAAGACAAATAGTGCTGCCAGGCCGGCAATAATCAGAAAGGTGAGGACCAACCCCACCGTGAGAAGTTGTTGCGCCAATTTGCTCGATTGCCCTGCCACCTTTGTCCTACGCTGCACTCCTACCCTCCCGCCAAGAGCACCGCCGATGCCCGGCGGTGCTAATGAAACTATCAGATATCTCAGAATGTCGGATAGATTATAGCACGATTGCACCGATCAGGGTAGTGATGGCGCATCACCACCCCGATCACTACCCGATCAAGGTAGTGATGGCGCATCACCACCCTGATCACTACCCGATCAAGGTAGTGATGCGACATAGAGCCGTCCACCACTGATCACGTACAGCCGCCCCGCAGCCTCGTCCACTGCCAGTGATTCCAGTGCACCGAAGGCCTCGTCGGCGCGTAACTGCGCCTGAAAAGCCCCGTCAGGCCCAAGCACAATCACCCGCTCGTTTCCCACGTCGGCCACGTACAGAGCTTCGCTGCTCCCATCTCGATCCACCGCCACGGCAACTGCTTGAACGCTGTCGCCAGGGATCCCACGGACACTGAATTCCGGCTGGTGCTCCCCCTGCAGGAATTGGAGGATCTGGCTATCCTCGTAGAGGACATAAATGTTGCCGTCTATCGCCATGTCCAACGCACTCGCCAACGATTTGGGGGGAGAGGTAACAAAATACCGGTCGGGCCGCTCGGGATAGGTATCGCCTCGCGGGTCATAACGCCAGATCTGGTTGGCGTCCACATCCAGAACGTACAGTCGCCCACCAAAGGAATCGACATCCCGCGGCAAGCGGGGCGACGTGCCTAGAAAGGAACGCACCAAGCGAGGCTGTCCTCCCTCATCCACCCAGGCCGGATCGTGACTGATCAGCGCGCCGGTCTCTTCTAAAACCAGGAGACCGCTCGTTTGTCGCTCGCCGCCCGAGCTGACCCATGCACAACCGACCAGGTTCCCTACCTCTCCTCCACCCACCTGCTGCCCGGTCTGCACCAGGATGGGCGCCTCCCCCTGTTCGATCGCTCCGGCGGGGTTGAGGCTCACTCTGGCCACCCAGCCCCCCGCAGGATCAAGCACGAAGGCCATCTGCCCGTGGATGACCAAGTGACGCCGGACAGTGCCTGCTCCAAAGTCCCACAGTTGAACGGGCTGCAGCCTGACGATGCCATCGATGAGATCAATGGCGGCGCGGGCCTGGGCCTGCAGCACTGTGGCAACCGGATCATTGGGCCGTAGCCTGGTGGCTTTTCTGGCGTGACCCAACGCAGCCTCCCAGTGGACGCGAGCTTCCTCTGCGTCGTCCCCAGCGGCCTGGGCCAGGGCGATCTCTTGCTCAGTCTGCTGGATGAACCCCTGGATGCGCGAATCCGCCCCAAACGTCAGGTACGCCAGGAGGACGATGATGGCTAAAACGATCGGAATGCCGATGGCAATCGCCATCATCACAGCGCGATTCTCCTTGGGAACCGGGCGGGGTGAGCGTACCCGCCGCCGAGCCGCCCGCTCGGGACCAGGGAGCAAACGCTGGAACAGCGTGGTCACCCCACCAGTCAGCCAGCCGCCAGCAGCCGCAACCCCGCGCCCTATGGATCGGATCCCGCTCTTCACCCGTTCTCCCAGACTCGGCCCTCGTTTGCGCGCAGGTTTTGGCCGCGCTCGGCGCTTCGGGCGGGGTGGCTTGCGCGCCGGTTTCGGCTGCACACGACGCTTCGGGCGGGACGGTGCCGCTTCGCTTCCCTTTACATACGGTGCCGCTTCGCTGCCCTTTATCTTGAACGGTTCACGCTGGACAGTAGCAGGCAGCCCAGGTGCCTCAGTAGGTGCCGGCGCCTGCGCAACTTGCGTCCAGCGCACGATCAACGCAGTGAAATCGACCCCAACCCCAACCTGCCCCAATCCATCCAACACCAACTGCATCTCTGCACGGGGGAGCACGCGGGCCAAGCCTGTGTCGCCGACTCGTTGGATCAAAGCACGCGAGGCCAGCAGCAGCGTATCACCTGGAGCGACGAATGTGTGGTAGAGACGCACATCGACCAGAGGCCCGATCCCAAGAGGAGGAGGTTCCTCCCCCCGCGCAAGACGCCGCAGATCCCCATCCCGAACGAACCAGGCCTGACCAGAGCCAGCCTGGAGGACAAAGAGGTCGTCATTGTGAAGAACAGCAGAGACCAGGCTGCCTTGGCACCGGTCGGAGGGGGCGGAATGCAAGTTGGCGTGGAACAGGCGTTCGTTTGCAGCCGTTGCCGCCCGACGCAGCGCGGCCGTGATACTCCCAGCGGCAGACCAATACGTCTGCGCCATCACCTCGCGCAGCTCCCGATACAGGTGTGGCGATGCCGGTCCAGCCAAGTCCAGCAGGATGAAGAGATGCTCATCCTCACGCCCACGGGCTGCCCGTGGCGGCGGAGTCAGCGCCGCCGCACACGGTGAAGCATCTTCCACACGGGTACCACCGACGACGCGCAACACACGAACGACAGGCTCAACCCGGGGGGCAGTACGATCAGCCGTTTTCATCTGGCTCCTCAGTTCGGTCATCGTCCAGCCTGTCAGCTATGCTGAAGCGGCTCGTTGAAACAACAATCCGTAAAGCACGATTCACTGTACTATCTGAATATTATACTGTCACCTCCGAGTCGATGCAACAGGCACTTTCGGATTCAAACACACGCTTTCCTCCGCCGATGCCTGATACCGCCCCTACTTCCACTCAATGGTCGCTGGGGGCTTGGAGGTGATGTCGTACACCACCCGGTTGACCCCCGTCACTTCGTTCAGGATGCGGTTGCTGATGCAAGCCAGTAACTGGGGATCCAACCGTGCCCAGTCGGCGGTCATAAAACCGTCGCTCGTGATAGCTCGGACAGCGACGACGTGCTGAATTGATGAAACTGTCCACTTTGAGGATGCCCCTGCCCAGGTTCTTACCTTCGGCCAGGATACGACGCTTGAGCTCTTCCATCGAAAGCGATAGCCCCCCGTTCTGGAGACTTGCGCCATTGTACCTTAGGCAACCACAGCTGGCAAGTACACACTGTGAAATACCTTGCCCCCCTTCACCACGCCCCACGCCAGCGACCGATTTTCCATTCAGCAGTAAAATCCTCAGGGTCAAAATGCACGTCTCGGCGCCTGCTTGCAGTTTATGAGCAAACAGCATATAATTATTATCGATCATCACACTGGGGAGTGGATATATGCCTGCTGAACTGATCGTGTCTGGTGGGAGAGAAAACGAAGATTCCTTCTTCGACCAAGGAACGAATTCAATGGCAGATATGCTTGACCTTTATCTGTCCTGCCAGCAGCTTGAGTGCGGGCAGATCGTTTCAGGAACCGTGGTGCGTGTCAGTCCGGGTGAGATCATTGTGGATGTCGGAGCAAAGTGCGAGGGCATTGTGCCAGAACGCGACTTGGCGAGGATGTCACCGGCCGAACTCGATGCGATCCGTGCAGGCGACGAAGTGCCGGTTTTCGTGGTCAATCTAGAAGACGACCGAGGCAACATCATCCTGTCCCTTTCTCGGGCCCAGATAGACCGTGACTGGCGCGAAGCACAGCGTCTCCTCGAAAGCCAGGAGACCATCGAGAAACGCGTCGCCGGTTGCAACAAGGGCGGTGTAATCGTATATATGGGGAAGCTAAGGGGGTTCGTGCCGGGCTCACAGTTAGCAGCCTCCCGAGCTGCCCAATACCCATACACCGACACGAACAGCCACGATCGCTGGGCAGCGCTGGTCGGTGAGACGCTCCAGCTCAAGCTCATTGAGGTTGATCAGAAACGCAATCGGTTGATCCTCTCTGAGCGGGCTGCGTTGCGCGACTGGCACAAGAGCCAGCGTCGGAAACTGTTACTTGAACTGACCGAAGGAGATGTGCGCCACGGCCGAGTCGTCAATCTGACCGACTTCGGTGCCTTTGTCGACCTGGGAGGCATAGATGGATTGGTGCACCTATCCGAACTATCCTGGAAGCGGGTCTCGCACCCGCGTGAGGTCGTGGAGGTAGGACAAGACGTCGAAGTTTACGTGATCGGAGTGGATCGCGAACGACAGCGAGTGGCCTTGAGCATCAAGCGCTTGCAGCCTGACCCCTGGAGCTCCATTGAGGAACGGTATCAAGAGGGACAATTGGTCGAAGCAACCATCACCCGACTCACCAAGTGGGGCGCGTTTGCCAGGATTGTCGGCGACGAGGCAATAGAAGGGCTGATCCACATATCGGAGTTGGACGAGGGTCCGGTTGTTCATCCCCGCGACGTCGTCCGGCCAGGGCAGGTCCTCACGCTCCGCGTGATAGGCGTCGACTCTACCCGCCACCGCATGGCCCTGAGTCTCAAGCAGGCTGCTCAAGAGGAATACATGGATCGAGATTGGAAGAAAATGCTCGCGGCTGAGCAGCCTGATCTTGAAAGTCCGCTCTCGGCCGCGCTATCTGAGACAATGAACCATTCAAAGAACGCAGGTCTCCCAGAAGCAGGGCAGTGACACGAGATGACGTTCGTGTGCCCTCGTAGACCGCATAGACAGAGCAAGTATTAGCTATGGATAAGTTAATGAGATTCTTTACCGATGGGGCTCGGCGAGCACTGAAGTCGGCCCAACAAGAGGCCGAGCGGATGCATCAAGCGGAAATCGGCACAGAGCACCTCTTGCTGGGGCTTATGAGAGAAAAGGACGGGTTCGCCAGTCGAGTGTTGCGCGAACTCGGTCTGCAATCCGGCGACGTGCAACACTGGGTCGAGCGACTCAGTACCGGGCACCGACGATCACCGCTGTTGAACACGGACCTCGACCTATCGCCTCGCACCAAGAGAGCACTGGAACTGGCAGGGGACGAGGCCAGGCGCCGAGGCGATTCTAGAATAGACACACACCATATTCTGTTGGGACTTGTGCGCCAGGGCGACGGTACTGCGCTGGAGGTACTTGACCAACTGGGTGTCACAGGTGAGCAAGTCCGTCGTTACACAGAACAGATAATGCAACGACAGTTGGTCTTCAGTGGGAAAGAACGGCGCAAGTCTGCTAAGACCTCACTGATCGACGAACTGGCAATCGACCTGACTGCTTTGGCTGAACAACACAAACTGGACCCGGTCATCGGGCGAGAGCAAGAGATCGAGCGCGTGATTCAGATCCTGGCCCGGCGGACAAAGAACAACCCCGCACTAATCGGCGAACCCGGGGTAGGCAAGACGGCCATCGTCGAGGGGCTGGCACAGCGCATCGTCTCTGGCGAGACCCCCGGGCCGTTGCTGGATAAGCGCGTGCTTCAACTGGATGTCGGCTCGCTGGTCGCCGGGACGATGTACCGGGGGCAGTTCGAGGAACGCCTCAAGAAGGTGATCACCGAGCTCAGGAACTCTAGCAGCATCCTATTCATCGATGAGGTGCACATGCTCGTCGGGGCCGGGTCAGCCGGGTCTTCGGTAGACGCGGCTAATATCCTCAAGCCCGCCCTAGGTCGGGGTGAACTACAATGCATCGGTGCGACCACACTGGAGGAATATCGCAAGCACATTGAGTCTGACTCCGCGCTGGAGCGGCGCTTCCAGCCGATTACCGTCGAGGAGCCATCGGTCGAGGAGACTATCGAGATCCTGCGGGGTATCCGCTCAGCGTATGAGAAACACCATGGGCTGCGCATCAGCGACGAGGCATTGGAGGCCGCAGCCAGGCTTTCAGCTCGCTACATCTCCGACCGCTACCTCCCGGACAAGGCAATTGACGTAATAGATGAGAGCGCCTCCCGCGTGCGGATGTACAAGGCTCCCTACGCCAGGAACCTACGTGAGTTATTCGCCAAGCTGAAGGTTGTCCAGCGGGCCAAGGAGAAAGCGATCGAGGAGCGCCGTTATGAGGACGCCGCCCCGCTGCGAGATCAAGAGCTGGATCTGCAGGAACAACTCGAGAGCCTGCGCGCCAACTGGGATGCCGAAGACGGAGTTGTCGTCGGCCCGGAGGATGCCGCGGAGGTGGTCTCGATGTGGACAGGCATCCCCTTGACTCAGTTGCACAGCGGTGAGACAGAGCGCCTGTTGCACATGGAGGAAGAGCTACACCGGCGTATCGTGGGCCAGGACGAGGCAATCTCGATGGTCGCCAAGGCAGTACGGCGGGCACGGGCAGGGCTTAAGGACCCGCGCCGGCCTATTGGGTCTTTCATCTTCCTCGGTCCCACGGGGGTAGGCAAGACGGAGCTTTCCAAGGCGCTGGCAGAGTTTTTGTTCGGCAGCGAGGATGCGCTACTACAACTGGATATGTCCGAGTTCATGGAACGTCACACGGTGGCCCGACTGGTTGGGGCACCGCCGGGGTACGTGGGCTACGACGACGCCGGGCAACTCACCGAGGCCATACGCCGTCGGCCCTTCTCCATCGTCGTCTTCGACGAGATAGAAAAAGCACACCCCGAGGCCTTCAACATGTTGCTGCAAATCATGGAGGAAGGCAACCTGTCCGACGCCCGAGGGCACAAGGTGGATTTTCGCAATACGATCATCATCATGACCTCAAACATCGGCGCGGAGATGATCAAGCGGGAAACAGGCCTGGGCTTCGCTATCGTCCGGGACGAAGAAGCAGACGCCAAGCGAAAATACGAGGATATGCGCAAGAATCTGCTGGAGGAACTGAAACGCACCTTCCGTCCCGAATTCCTCAACCGGGTAGACAGCGTCATCGTATTCCATGCCCTGACCCAGAAAGATATCTCCCAGATCGTGGACCTGGAGCTAAACAAAGTGCGCCTACGGCTGAAGGAATATGATATAGATCTGGAAGCAACGGAAGCCGCTAAGGCCCTACTGGCCGAGGAAGGATACAGCGAGGAGTATGGTGCAAGGCCACTGCGGCGGGTCATTCAGCACCGGATCGAGGATGCCCTCTCCGATGCAATACTGGCAGGGAAATTCACGGATGGGGACACAGTGTTGGCCGACATCGAGGAGGACGAATTCGTGCTCCTTCATGCAGAAAAACAGGAGCAAGAGCGTTCGACAGAACTGGTCCCCGCTTGATTCAGTGGCGGAAGACTTCGGAAGTCTCCAGTCGAGCGTTTCGAAGGCAAAATCAGCTTGAAATCGCCTCAAGACTGGTGGGTGCCGCTTCGGGCGAAGCCGAAGCGCCTTCGCTTCCCTTTATATTGAAGGGGAGAGTACTTTTGAGACTTCCGAAGTCTTGTCTAGCTCATTTGATTGGCGGTTGTTTCGTTTGATAGACTGTCTCCACCCGGGGCACGATAGCGCGCCAATCGTACCATTGCTCGACGAAAGCCCGCGCCGTCTGGCCCAATCTGGACCGCCGCTCCGGCGCGCGCAAGAGATCCACCACCGCAGCGGCAAAATCCCCCGGCGCGTCCGCCAGCACCAACTCGTGACCGTTCTTCACCGGATAACCTTCCGCCCCCAGGCAAGTGGCGACCACCGCTTTACCCATCGCCATTGCCTCCAGCAGCTTGAGTCGCGTCCCCCCCCCGATTCGCAGCGGGGCCACGTATACGGATGCTTGCGCGATGTACGGGCGCACATCCTCCACCCAACCCGTCAGCACGACCGCCGGGTCACGCCGCAGCTTATCCAGCCGTCGGTGGGGTCGCTGCCCAACAACGAACAAGCGCGCATCCGACACCTGGGCGCGCACCTGCGGGAGCACCCTCTGCGCAAACCATAACATCGCGTCCACGTTGGGCCGGAAGTCCATCGTCCCTGTGAAGACCAAGGCGTTCTGTGGAATCTGGGGCTCCGCACTTGGGCTCTCGGGGCGATACGCCTGCGTGTCGACCCCGTTGGGGATGACCCTTACATCCAATCCTGGCACCAGCTTTCGCAGCGCCGCCGCGTCTGCTTCAGAGACAGCCAACACTTTGTCAGCACGACGGCAGGCCTGCGCCTCGTAGCGACGCAGCCGCCGCCACTGCACAAACGAGTAAAGCGCGCCGGGCCAGCGAGCAGGGGCACGCAAGTCCGTGAGGAAGGCCCGCTGTTGAAGCAGGTACTCGCAGTTGAGGTTGTCGAAAACGACTAGGGGGCGCGGCCTCGCAGCCGCGTTCCCAATGACGCCGAGATACGGCGCCATCTCGATCCCACCAACGTGCACAACGTCAAATGACTCCCGCGCCAGCCATTCTGCCAGCCGCCGGGCGTAAGATTCCGACGCCAGCCGCAGTGCCATGTCGGGCTGACGTGTCGTGAGCAAGCTGTGCAATCGATCGCCAAACGTGCGCACAGGAACCGCCACCGTTTCGACCCGACAGGCCGCCCGCAGGGGACCGGCCGGCTCCGATGACTGCTCTGGAGAGAGGAACGAGAGCACCGCTAACTCGTGCCGCACCGCCAGGCCGGAGATAAGTCCCCAGTTGCGCAGCGCCGCCCCCTGCTGGGGCGGGAATGGCACCTGCGGCGTCAGAAAAAGAACTTTCATATCTCGTTCCTATCGCCCGATCACTTCCCGGTACACGGCCAACGTCGCCTGGGCGGTGCGCTCCCACGTGAAACGCCCTGCCCGCGTCAGGCCCAGCCCTCGCATCTTCGCCCGCAGTGGCTCGTCTGTCAGCACGCGGGCCAACGCCTGAGCGATGTCATCCGGATCGTCGGGATCCACCAGAAGCCCAGCCTCGCCCACCACCTCCGGCAGTGAGGCCCGATCCGCGACCGCCACCAGCGTGCCACAAGCCATCGCCTCCAGCGCCGGCAGTCCGAACCCCTCATAGAATGATGGCAGGGCCAACACGCTGGCAGCATTGTAGATTCCCGGTAGGTCGGCATCCGGTACGTCGTGGAGAAAGCGCACACGTCCCCCCAGATGCAGCGTCTCCACACACTCGAAAACCTCGTCGTACAGCCAGCCTTTGCCGCCGACCAGCACCAGTGGCGCCGCCGTCACATCCGCGTCGAGCAACCAGCGGTAGGCTTGCAACAAGCCCGGAAGGTTCTTGCGCGGCTCCAGTGTTCCCACGAACAACACGTACCCCGGCTCCAATTCGTACCTCGCAGCGACCCGCCGAATGGTCACCTCTGCCAGCGGACGGAATGCCGGATCGGCGGCCAGGTGGACGACGGTGACCTTACCGACAGGCACGTCCAACAGCGAGATCAGATCAGACTTGGTGGCATGCGAGTCGGCCAGGATATGATCGGTGCGCCGCACCGCCCATTCGATCTGCTGGTTGTAGTAGCGGCGGCTTTCGGCCGTGAGGAACTGCGGGTAATAGAGGAAGTTCAGATCGTGCACAGTGATCACCGACCGGCGGGGGCCCAACGCAGGGGGGATGAAATCGACAGTGTGGAGCAAGTCGAGCCCCAGCCGCGCCACCTCGACGCCCAACGTCCACCGCTCCAACCGGTGATGCGAAGGGGTCCAGCAGGCAACAGGGCGAAGGTTTTTCCCCGCCAGCGGGGGAGGACGACCCTTGCGGCTGTGCAGGACGTAGTAGTCCGTGTCCACATCGAGCAAGGCCAATGCCTCGAGCAGATGCAGCACGTAGTTACGGATCCCGCCCCGGGCGTAGTGGGCAATGCGGGCATCAATTCCGATACGCATAGAAGCTTCCTATCCGCGGTCATTATAGCGAACCGCCGCCGCCTGTCAACCGTTGCCTGTGAATTAGAACAATGATATAATCATCCGTACCCTGTCAATATGAAGGGAAGCCCGACGCCGACTGCAGACAGTGCCGACCGCAGACAGTGCCGACCGCAGACAGTGCCGACCGCAGACGATCGGGGGCAGACAGTCGGGGGCGGTCGGCAGCGGCACAAGACCACCCAGGGGGTGCGAGGATGACTATGGACACAACTCAGACGCTGGACCTGACGCAGGCAAGGCAGACGATCAAGTGGCTGGACGAAGAACGTCGTAAGGATAAAGCCACAATTGCTGCATTGGAGGAACAAGCGCAGGACCACGAGCGGCAACTGGCCCAACAGGCCGCCCAGATCCAGGATTTGCAGACCACGTTGGCAGGCGTCCAGGGCGTGCTATCTCAGGCAACCGAGTTCCGGCAGCTTGTCTCGAACTACAAGGATGAGTTGGGCCTTCAAATGGATCAGCGCGAAGAGGCACGGCGGAAAGAACAGGCCGAGTCCGATCGGCTGCGCCGGATGGAGTACGAGGCGTTGACCACCAATATGAACCGGCTGGAGAAAGAAATGCGCCTCGTGACTCAGCATGACGAAGAATTGAACGCGCGCCGGGCCGAGGCTCAGCGGCTGAACGAGGCCATCCAACGTCTCGATACCGCCGTAGCCGACCTGAGCCAACGCTCCGACGACCGCGTGAAGGCCGTCACCTATCTGGAGGAGCAGCGCCGCGCCGATAACCGCCGCATCTCCGATCTGGAACAGGACACGACCGACCTGCACAAGCGGTTTGAGACCCAGACCAAGAAGCAAGCTCTCTTTGAGGACACACTCCGGAAGCAGACTACGCGCATCGAAGAGGCCATCCAGGAGACGAAGAAGTACGCGAAACCCATCGAGGAACTGCGTATCTCCGACTTCCAGCGTGAACAGAAGATGAAGCAGTATCTGGATCAGGCCGAGCAGGTGGCCCGCGAGATGGAGCGAATGCGGGCGCAGACACAGGGCTTCCTCGAACAGCAGCAACTAGTCAAGCGGGCTTTGGAGAAGATGGAGCGCTTCCAGGCCCGGCTGGAGAAGCGGCAAAATGAAGTGGCGGAGATGCAGCGGGTGGCCGAGGATCGGCTCAGGCGGCAGTGGGAGGAGTGGCAGGACGCGCAAGACAAGCGACAGAAGAAACAGGACGTCATCACGGAGGAACGCTGGCGACAGCAGGGACAGACCAACGACGAGCACTTGAAACGCCTGAACGCACTGCATTCGGCGGCCGAGCTGCACCGCGATCAACTGGACACCTTTTGGGAGGCCCGCCGCACCGACGTTATCCAGGCACTTCACGTCATCCAGGAACAGTATGAGGCGCTCACTTCTCAGGCCGATACACAACTGAGCATCCTGCGTGGCGAGCAATCGAGCAGCAAGGAGTGGTAGCATGCACGTCATCGGCACCGCCGGACACGTAGACCACGGTAAATCCACCCTCGTTCACGCTCTCACCGGGATTGATCCCGACCGGCTTCGCGAGGAGAAGGAACGGGAAATGACACTAGATTTGGGCTTCGCCTGGGTGACGCTCCCCAGTGGTGAACCGGTCGGCATCGTGGACGTGCCTGGACACCGAGACTTCATCGAGAACATGCTGGCAGGCGTGGGCGGGATTGAAGCCGCCCTCTTCGTCGTCGCAGCCGACGAGGGCGTGATGCCGCAGACCAGGGAGCACCTGGCGATCCTCGACTTGCTGGGCGTCGGCACAGGGGTCGTCGCTCTGACCAAGGCGGATGTGGCCGAAAGCGAGGAGTGGATTGAGCTGGTGGCCGCCGACGTGTCTGAGACGCTGGAGGGGACAGCGCTAGAGGGCGCGCCGATTGTCACCGTCTCCGCCCGCACCGGCCAGGGCCTCGACGAACTGCTGGCTGCACTGGACCAGGTCATTGCCCAGGTCGAACCCCGCCCCGACCGGGGCCGACCCCGGCTGCCGATAGACCGCGTCTTTACTATCAGCGGCTTTGGCACCGTCGTCACCGGGACCCTCATCGATGGCAACTTCGATGTAGGACAAGAGGTCGAGATACTGCCTCGCGGGCTTAAGGCTCGCGTGCGGGGCCTGCAGACCCACAAACAGAAGGTCGAACGGGCTATGCCAGGTAGCCGCGTGGCCATCAATCTCAGCGGCGTCAACAAGGCCGATCTCGCACGCGGCGATGTCGTCGCTTTCCCTGGCTGGCTGCGCTCTACGCTGCTGACAGACGTACATCTGCATTACCTGCCCGACGCCCAGCGCCCGCTCCGCCACAATACCCAACTTAAATTCTTCTCCGGCGCGGCCGAGGTCATGGCCCGCGTGCGACTCCTGGGCCAGGACAAATTGCCGCCCGGTCAATCGGGCTGGGCCCAGTTGCGGCTCCGAGAGCGGGTACCGCTGGTCAAAGGGGACCGCTTCATCGTCCGCATCCCCTCTCCCCCGGCGACGGTAGGCGGGGGAGTCATCGTCGACCCCCATCCCGGCCGCAAGCATCGTCGCTTCCGCCCCGAGGTAATCGTTCGCCTGGAGACGCTGAGCCAGGGCACCCCTGCCGAGATCCTGCTCCAGGGCCTCGAAAGGCGCGGTCCCATCTCCGCTCGCGATTTGCTGTCCGCCAGCCAGGTGAGCGATGCTCCCCAGGCACTCGTCCAACTGCTGGAAGAAGGTCAAGCAGTACTGCTCGACGCATCGCGTGACATCCAGGAATTGTCTACCAGCAATGGGTTGCTCGCAACCCGTGCCTGGTGGTCATCGCTGATCGACCGGATCACACACGAGCTCTCCGCCTATCATCTGCAGTTCCCGCTGCGAACCGGCACGCCGCGCGAAGCCCTGCGCAGTGGTCTCAAGCTGCAGGCGAAGGTCTTCAACGCCGTGATGACCCGCGCAGCCGCTGAGGGGCTCGTGGCAGACGAAGGAGCGACCGTCCGGCTTCCATCTCACGCCGTGACCCTCAACCCCGACCAGCAGCGCCGGGTAGATGCACTGCTGAGCGATTTCCGCCGCCAGCCCTTCGCCACGCCCTCGTTCAAGGACAGCGTCGATGCAGTGGGTGAAGAGGTGCTGGGGGTGCTGATCGACCGCGGCAACCTGGTCCAGGTCTCCCCGGACGTCCTGTTCCTACCCGAGACCTACGAAGATATGGAGTCCCGCGTCCGCGCGTATATCCAGCGTGAAGGGAGCATCACTTTAGCCCAGGCACGCGACTTGTTCGAGACCAGCCGCAAGTACGCCCAGGCGCTTCTGGAGCATCTGGACGAAATTGGGGTCACAAAACGGGTGGGTGACGAGAGGATACTCCGATAGAAAGAGCCAATACGAGACACGCAACACGCACTACGTGCTCCGTGCACACCGCGCGTTGCGCATTCCGCATCATTCTTTCCGTTCGCCCCACCACTTCTTCAGTCGATCGATGATCTCTCGCTCGTAGCCGTGCCCTTTGGGCCGAAACCAACCGCCCTCAGTTCCATCCGGCAGGTAGCGCTGCTCGACAAACCCCTCAGGATACGCGTGGGGGTACCTGTACCCCTCGTGCTCACCCATCGTCTGCTTGTAGTGCTCTCGCAGCGCGCCTCGGAAGACGTCGCTCTTATCGCGGAGGTAAATCGGCACAGGCCCCGCGCCATGCTCCTCAATCTCTGCCAATGCTCCCCAATAGGCGCCCACCGAGTTTGACTTGGGAGCCGTCGCCAGGTACAGAGTCGCCAGCGCCAGGTGGTACTGCCCCTCTGGCATTCCGACCCATTCGAAGGCCTGGGCGCAGGCGTTGACGACCACGATCCCGTTGGGGTCAGCCAGCCCGATGTCCTCCGCTGCCAGGATGTAGAGCCGGCGTAGGACGAAGCGGGGGGATTCGCCAGCGGCCACCATCTTGGCTAGCCAGTGAAGTGCCGCGTCCGGATCGCTCCCGCGCACCGATTTGATGAAAGCAGAGATCGTGTCGTAGTGCTCGTCGCCTGACTTGTCGTAGCGCAGTGCGCGCCGCTGGATAGAATCCTCGGCCACGGCCAGCGTGATGTGGATCACGCCGTTTTCCTCAGAGGGGGTGCTCTCGACGGCCAACTCCAGCGCGTTGAGCGCGGCCCGGGCATCGCCGCCAGCGATACGCACCAGATGGGCCAGCGCGTCGTCGTCAAGTCGCACGTTGCGGGTACCGTAGCCACGCTCGGAGTCGGCCAAAGCGCCGCGCAAGATCATCGCCACCTCGTCGTCGGCCAGGGGCTTGAACCGGAACACACGGGAGCGGGAGACCAGAGGCGCGATGACTCCGAAATAGGGATTCTCCGTCGTCGCGCCGATCAATACGATGGTGCCATCCTCAACGTGGGGCAGAAGAGCGTCCTGCTGGGCCCGGTTCCAACGATGGATCTCATCGACGAGCAGGATGGTGCGCCGACCGTACATCATGCGCCGATCTTTGGCCTCCTTGATGACACGCCTCAAGTCGGCTACACCGGCCAGCACGGCGCTGATCGTCTCGAAGTGGCTGGCCGTCGTGTTGGCGACGATGGTGGCCAGCGTCGTCTTGCCGGTGCCCGGTGGCCCCCAGAAGATCAGCGAGGAAAACAGTCGGTCAGCCACGATCGCACGGCGCAGCAGTCTCCCTTCGCCGACGATGTGTTCCTGCCCGATAAACTCATCCAGTGTCCGAGGGCGCACGCGCGCCGCCAGGGGCGCCTCGCGGCGAATCTGTTCTTGCCGGCTGTGCTCAAACAGATCCATCTTCGAGATCGCTCTGAGGTCACTCAGGGAACAACAAAGAAAGTGTAGCTTTCCGCAAGCTGTGCCGCCAGCGGCGCAAGCACCTGCGGGAAGAGCCCAAGCCCAACGCAGGCCAGGATTGCCAAAGCCACCACCCCTGCCGTCAACCATCCCTCGGAGGGGGCCAGTGAGACAACGCTCTGGTCCTCGGGGGCACGGGAACGTGCCAGAAGTGCGGACAGTCCGCGCCACACGCCGACCATCACACCCACCCCTGCCAAGAGGACGACCAACGCAGTTCCTGGGCTCGATCGGGCTAACGCACGACACAGGGCCCACCGCCAGACGAAACCCGCGCCGACCGGCAGACCCGCCGCCGAGAGCCCGCCGAACAACAACGCCGCCGTGCTCCAGGGTGCCTGGCGTCCGAAGCCCCGCAGTGAATCGATAGCATCCTCGCCGCCATTGCACGCCCGCAAACCACTCAGACCCGCCGACATGAGAATCAAGCCAAAGGGACGCACCAAAAGAGACAGGAGAGCCAGTGTCAGCCCCAATCTGCTGTTCATCCCCAGGGCAATCAGTGCAGCACCGCTATCCACCAGCGCCGCGTATCCTGCCAGTGGCCCCAGATGGCGCTGAGTGGGCGCCAGCAACCCACCCACGACGGTCATCGCCAGTCCCGCGGCACCGATGAAAGACTCAAAGCTAGGGTGACGGCTGAGCCAGGGATACGTCTCCAGGAAGTCAAGCATCAGAAACCAGACCGCACCGTTGCCAATGGTAAGGACAAAGGTCCCCCCTAACGGCACACTGTCACTGGCGACAGCCGGCACCCAGGTGTGAAACGGCACAACGCCCAACAACAATGCGAATGAGAGAGCCAACAGCGTGGCGGCCATACTGAGCAGCGCCGTCTCATCTGGTGTCAGTGCATAGCGCTCCAGCAGCCAATGGGTAACCAGTAGACCAGGCAGGGCGAGTGTAGTAAACGTCAGATAGCGCAGCCCGCCCCGAGTGGACGGTCTCCCTTCAGCCTGCAGTGCAAAGACCGAGAGCGCGGCAGCGATCTCGACGAGTAAGGCAGCATAGATCAGAGGGCGAATCAGCAACGCGCCACTGAGCAAGCTGAGCAAAGCCAGGCCCATAGGGAGAAGCAGGGAATGCTGAGCGAAGCGCCACGCCAGGAAGAAAACGCCAGCAGACGTAAAAAAGATAAACGCCATGGCCATACGATCGGCCTGCTCCAAGACCAGCTCGCGCCCAAAGAAGGTCACCGTCTCGCCCATTGCGATCTGGCGACCTCCCCAAAAACGCACAGGTTGGTCCAGTGGCAGCGTGACGATTGCGAAGCCCAATGCCAAGGCCGTGCCAGCGGCCAGCAGCGCAGATAGCGACGTCCATCGAAGCAGGATGTATACGATACCCGCCATCGCTAACGGAAGGATCAACAGCAAAAGTGGTCCTGCGATCATGGAGCGTTGCCTCCCTCAGCGATGGCAATCTCAGCCGCCCGCAGATAGGCAGCCGCCAAGGCAATGAGGAAACTGACAGCCCCAAGTAGAGCAGCCACGGCGAGGCTTTGCTCAAGGGCGACGTAGAACAAATCGAACCCCGATAGAAAGGTCAACAACCCGAACCCCACCTGCATCGGGGCCTCGCTTAGCCCGATCAACAGCAGTCCAAGCCCGGCTAACAGATAGCAGGCCAATGTGATGTCGGGCGGCACTTCGGGCAAAGGGATACGCAGCGCAGCCGTGTACGCCGCCACCGACACTAGCAGCATAGCCA
>Ga0207752_1000449_pt1 | contig 19232 bp, 19 predicted proteins | sample Pon2CUnioCityCA_6_FD_187272 | JGI IMG/M metagenome (GOLD analysis project Ga0207752, IMG submission 187272) | Marine sediment microbial community from Union City, CA, USA - Pond 2C Sediment 2 (SPAdes) | ecosystem: Environmental > Aquatic > Marine > Intertidal zone > Salt pond sediment ...
CTGTTCGCGATTGCCGGCGAGCAGATCGCCGCGCCGGTGTTCTGCTTCGTGCTGCTCGGCCCGGCCGGCGCGCTGGGCTGGCGTTTGGCGCTGCAGCTGGCGACCGCTCCGGCCGGCAGCGGTGGCGATTCGCGCGCCGCGGCCGCAGCGGATCTGCTCGGCATCCTCGGCTGGCTGCCGGCGCGCCTGCTGGGGCTGGCTTTCGCCCTCACCGGCAGCTTCGAGCGCACCCTCGCCGAGCTGCGTCGCAGCGGCCGCGGCGATGATTTGCGCGCCGGCAACGGCCAGTTGCTGTGGCGCAGCGGGCTGGCGGCGCTGGATATCGATTTGCGCGCCGCGGCGCCAGCGGTCGATAGTGGCACGCTGCAGTCGGCGCGACGCCTGCTGCGGCGCAGCCTGTGGGTCTGCCTGGGGCTGGTCGGCCTGCTGACCCTGCTCGGCTGGGTGGCCTGAGCAGCGGCGCGCCGTAGCGCCGCGGATATCGAGCCACCGCCGGGCCGGCATCAGGCCGCGGTCGGGTTGATGTCGATGGCCTGTTAAAATCCACCCTCAGCCCACATCAATTTAAGGAAATACCATGTCACAGAGCGAGTTTCTCGCCACCGCCGTGGAGGCGGCGCGCGCCGCCCAGGAAGTCATCCGCTACTACTACACGGGCAATCTGGAGGTGCAGATCAAGGCTGATCGCACCCCGGTCACCGAGGCCGATATCGAAACCGAGCGCGCCATCAAGGGTGTGCTGCGCAACGGGTTCCCGGAGCACGGCTTCTACGGCGAGGAGGAGGGTGAGGAGAATGCCGACGCCGAATACCTGTGGCTGATCGACCCCATCGACGGCACCAAGAGCTTCGTCCGCCAGTATCCGTTTTTTTCCACCCAGATAGCCCTGATGCACCAGGGCGAGCTGGTGGTCGGCGTCTCCAACGCGCCGCTGTTTGAGGAGATGGCCAGCGCCGCGCGCGGCGAGGGCGCCTGGCTCAACGATGAGCCGATCCGCGTCGCCGCGCCGCGCGCGCTGGATGCGGCCCACCTGTCGACCGGCAACATCGGCAGCCTGGCGGCGTCGCCGGCGCGCTGGGCCGCGCTCGGCGGGCTGCTCGGGGAAGCCGACCGGCATCGCGGCTACGGCGATTTTTACCACTACCACCTGTTGGCCAGCGGCAAGCTGGATCTGGTCATCGAATCGGACGTCAACATTCTCGATGTGGCCGCGCTGAGCATCATCGTCAGCGAGGCCGGTGGCCGGTTCACCGACCTCGACGGCCAGCCGCTCAATCTCGCCACGCGCAGCGTCTGCGCCGCCTCCTGCGCAGAACTGCACGATTTGGCGCTCGCCCGGTTGCGCGCTTGAGCGGCCCGGGGGTGAGCGGCTCGGGGGTGAGCGGTGCGGACAATCCCGGCGATGCCTGGCTGACGTTTTTACGCGCCGCCGCACAGGGGCTCGGCGGGGGGGCGGCCACGGCCACCGACGCTGAGCCAGGTGCCAGCGCTGCGGCCGATATGGCGGCCGATATGGCGGCCGTCTGGCCGCGGATCGGCGACGCCTGGCTGCGAGCCTGCGCCGATCTGCCGGGCTTTGCTGCTGTCGCCGATGCCGATGCCGCCGCTGCGATGCCGCCGCCGCAACAGTTGGCCGCGCCGCTGCGCGCGCTGCTGGCCGAGCTGGCGGCCACCGGATCCGGCCCGCGCGACTGGCTGTTGCGTCTGGCCGCCGATTGGGTGCAGCGCCAACTCGGCTACTGGGAGCAGCTGGCCCGTGCCGATGCGACGCTCGACGCCGCCACCGCTGCCGCGCGACTGGCGCGCTGCCAGGCCGCCAGAGATGCCTGTGCGGCGCACTATGCCGCCTGTCTGGGCCGCGCCGCGGCGGCGCTCGAAGCGCGTCTGGACAGCGCCGAGGCGCCAATCGACAGCCTGCGTGACTACTTCGATCTGTGGGTCGATTGCTTCGAGCGCGAGCATGCGCTGATGCTCGGCGATGCGGATTTCGCCCGCGACTACGCGGCGTTGCTCAACAGTGCGCTGCTGGCCTCGTCGCCAGTGGCCGAATCTGCTGCGGATCACGACGGATGACGCGGTTACGCCTCGACCCCCGGGCTTTGCCGCGCGAGTTGCAGGACTTGCAGCGGCGGCTCGCCGACAGCACCGCGCAGCTGCCGGATGCGGGCGAGCTGCTGCTCGGCCCGACGCCGCGCGAGCGCCTGCTGCAGCGTGACGGTGCGAGCCTGTACCGCTATCACCACCCGCGGCCGGGGGCTGCGGATGGTCGGGCTGAGGGTCGCGATGAGGCCGGCGCGCAAGCGGCTGGAGCGCGGCTGCGCACGCCGCTACTGATCGTCTATTCGCTGGTTAATCGACCGTATGTGCTCGATCTGCTGCCGGGGCACTCGCTGATCGCAAGCCTGCTTGAACAGGGCGTGCCGGTCTATCTGCTCGACTGGGGGCGGCCGCTGCCCGCCGATCGCGATCTGGGCCTCGATGACTATCTGCTCGATCAACTGCCGGCGGCGGTGGCGGCGGTGCTCGCCGATAGCGGTGCCGATAGCCTGAGCCTGATGGGCATCTGCCAGGGCGGCACGCTGGCGCTGTGCCATGCGGCGCTGCGCCCGCAGCCGCTGCGCCAGTTGATCGTGGTCAGCGCGCCGGTGGATTGCCGGGTGGAGCGCTTTCCGGTGGCGCGTCTGGCCGCCGGGCTGGATACCGCGGCACTGGCGCAGGTCTGCGCGCAGCTGCCGGGCGATTGGCTGCGGCAGTTTTTCGTCAACCTCAAGCCGTTGGCGCTGGGCTTGAAAAAGTATCTCGACCTGGCCGATCTGCAGGGGCGCGACGACGAGCTGCGCCTGTTTGCGGCTATGGAGCACTGGATCGGCGATTGTCCCAATCTGGCCACGCGCGCCTTTTGCGAGTTTGTCCGCGATTGCTTCCAGCGCAATCTGCTGGTCGAGGGCGGTATGCGCGTCGGTGGTCAGGCGGTCGATCTGCGCGGCATCCGCCAGCCGCTGCTGAACCTGGTCGCCGAGCGTGATCACCTGGTGCCGCCGGCCAGCTCGCATGCGCTGCGCGGTCTGATTGGCAGCGAGGACTACACCGAGGCGTCCTGGGATGTGGGGCACATCGGCCTCTACGTCAGCCAGCGTGCGGTTGGCGAGGTGGCGGAAACGGTCGCCAGTTGGCTGCGCGAGCGGGATTGAGATTCGCCGTGGGCCGGTCGCTGTACTGTTTTGAGGGCAAAAAAAGACCCCGCCACAAGGGCGGGGTTTCATCCTGCTGCGCCGCCTCCGCGTAGCGGGTGGCGCAGTGGCAAGGCGCGCTTACTTGGCCTTGCTGACCTTGTCCTGGACGTCCTTTACGGAGGCCTCGACGACCTTGGCCAGTGCGTCCTTGGCTTCCATCATCACGTCCAGGTTCTGCTTGGCGGCTTCCATGAGCTTGCTGCTCATTTCTTCCACGTAGGCCTTCTGCGCTTCTACGGCGGCGTTCGGATCCTTGGCTTCGCTGACGGTGCGCGCCTGGTTGAGTCCGGAGTTGAGCAGCTCGCTCATGTAATCGGCCTGCTGCTTGACCAGCTTTTCGACCGCGGCGCTGTTGATGGCGACCATGTCGAGAACCGGCTTCATGTTGTCCTGAGCTTCTTTGACCACTTTGTCGTACATGCTGATGTCCTCTTGAGATTTCGGTGAAAAATGTTGCACTGCACAATTCGCGATTAAATGTAGGCTCGTCAGCCCGGGGTGTCAAGGGGGTAGTAGCAAAAAATGTTGCACTGCAGCATGATCGCCTGAGTGAGCGCATGAAAATGCTGCGGGCACGAAAAAGCCCGCGACCGGTGAACGGTGCGCGGGCTTGGGCCGGCTGTTGCCGGCGCGCCTGGTGCGGCCTTCAGGCTGCGATCAGGCGGCTTTCTTGGCCGGAGCCTTTTTGGCGGCGGGCTGCTGCACGGCACCTTCGAACAGCTTGACGGTGGCGTCCTTGGCCTGGGTCAGGGTTTCGAACTGCAGCTTGGCAGCGTCAGCGAAGCGCTGGCCCATATCGCGAGCAAAGCCCTGCTGGGCTTCGAAAGCAGCGGCGGCGTCGCTCATGCCACCGAGCAGCTTGGCGTGGTCGACGGAAGCATTCAGCACGTCGACGACGTAGCCAGCCTGCTGCTGGACGAGCTTCTCGGCGGTGCCGACGTTGATTTCGGCCAGCTCGATGGCGGGCTTCAGGCTGGTCTGCGGATCGATTGCGAATTTGTCGTACATGGGGGTCTTCCTGATGGTTGCTTTGAATTGTGCACTGCACAACGTGGGGGCAACCTTATGCCACTGATGTGGCCCATGTCAACGATTTCGACCGATTATTTTTGCATTGCAGCAAAATCGTGATGCAGTGCAGCACCGTCAGTCCTCGGTGGAGGATTTGCCTCCGGACTTCTCGGACTTCTCGGACTTCTCGGACTTCTCGGACTTCTCGGACTTCTCGGGAGCCTCCTGTGCATCGCCGGGCTGCTCGCTGGACTGACCACCGACCGGGCCAAAGCTCTGCCACATCGCCAGGTTCTGCTTGGCGATCTCGGACATGATGTTCAGCGGGTTGGTCTCCATCACGTTCTGCACCTGCTTGCGGAGCAGGTCCTGCTGATCCATGAAGGTGCCGACGCTGCGTTCGAGATACTCGCCCATCAGTCCCTGCAGGCTGTCGCCGTAGAAGCGGATCAGCTGTTGCAGCACTTGATTAGAGAACAGCGGGTTGCCCTCATGTGACTCCTGCTCACCGATGATCTGCAGCAGGATGGTACGGGTGATGTCATCCCCGCTCTTGGAGTCGATGACCTGGAATTGCTCCTGGCCAAGGACCATCTTGCGCACCCCGTCCAAGGTGATATACGAACTCATCGACGTGTCGTAGAGACGTCGATTAGGGTATTTCTTAATGATTCGCACTCAGGACTACCTTGGGTTGTTGGTGTGTCAGATTGCTGTAAACCCACAGTCTAAACGGGTTTATGCGGTTGTGCGACGTGTGCGCTGCACAATGTTGGTGCAGCCGTGTTGCTGTAGGCCACTGGCGGGTCAGTCGAGACCGAGATCGGCGCGGCTGACCGGCTCGTAGGGGGTGTCGCGAACGCGGTCGTGGATCTCCATCCGATAGCGCGTAAAGGCGTCCACCTGATCCCAGTGCAGGAAGGGGTTGCCGGCGCGCTGTTCGGCCATGCTGCTGGTCTCCCAGTGGCTGTAGTTGTGTCCGGGGTAGATGCGGATGTCATCCGGCAGCTCGCTTTTGATGCGCTGCAGCGTGGTGAACATCTGCGCCGGATCGCCGCCGGCCAGATCGCAGCGGCCACAGCCGTAGACGAACAGGGTGTCGCCGGCGATCAGGTCGTCGCCGATGCGCAGGCAGGCCGAACCGGGGGTGTGCCCGGGGGTGTGCAGCCAGTGGATTGCGGTTTCGCCGAGCGCGATCAGATCGCCATCGGCGTGGCGCTGCGCGTCAGCGGGGGCCTGTGCCCAGAAGTCCGCCTCGGCGGCGCCGATGTGCACGGCGACATCGCAATGCTCGCGCAGCTCGCGCAGGCCGTTGATGTGATCGTGGTGGCTGTGGGTGAGCAGCACGTCGCTGATGCTCGCGCCGAGGCGTTCGGCTTCGGCGAGGATCGCCGCCACGTCCCAGGCCGGGTCGACCACCGCGGCGCGGCCGCTGGCGGCGTCGACAATCAGATAGATGAAGTTCTCCATCGGCCCGAGCTCCAGGCTGTGGATTCGATAACCGCTTGCGTCGTTCATGCTGCCCGCCCCGTAAGTGACTGCCTGTTCCGTAAGTTTGCCGCCGGTTCCTTCAGCCGGTGCATGGGTGCATGATAACCCGACCGCGCAGCCGCGACAGCGCCCGACCGCGCGCCGGGTTCGCTGCCCGCAGCGCGGCCCGACAACCCATCGACCGCGCGTGGCACAGGATGTCCGCGCGCCGTGTGGAGAGCCTGCAATGAGCGATGAACAGCCCGCGACCGAGCAGCAGTGGCCGCCACTGGCGCCGGCGCCCGGGCGCTCGCAACTGGCCGATGGCACCAGCTGTCGCGTTGCCGGCGAAGGGCCGCCGGTGGTGCTGCTGCACGGTATCGGCCTGGATCAAACCATCTGGCGCGACAGCGTGACGCGTCTGCGCGACGACTTCTGCGTGATCACCTACGACCTGCTCGGTCACGGCGACAGCCCATCGCCAAACCCGGCCGACGGCCTCGCCGGCTTCAGCCGCCAGCTCGGTGGCGTATTGCGCGCGTTTGAGGTGGAGCGCGCGGCGCTGGTCGGCCACGCTCTCGGCGCGTTGGTGGCACAGCACTTCGCAATCCACCAGCCCGGTCTGGTGGCGCGCCTGGCACTGCTCAACAGTGTTTTCGAGCGCGACGACGAAACCCGCTCGGCGGTGCTCGGCCGGGTCGCCGAGGTCGAGCGGCGCGGCGCTGAAGCGCTGGTCGAGCACGCTCTGTCGCGCTGGATCTCCGCCGATTTCCGCAGCGCCAACCCGGGGCTGATCGCGCGCCTGAAGATACAGCTCGCCGGCAACGAATCGGAGGGCTTCGTCGATGCCTACCGGATCTTCGCCGCCGCCGATCTCGATCTGGCCGGGCGTTTGGCTGCGATTCGCGCCCCGACCCTGGTGCTGACCGGCGAGCTGGATGCGGGCGCCACGCCGGGCATGAGCCGCGCCATCGCCGCGGCCATTCCCGGCGCCCGTTTCGGTATCGCGCCGGGCATGCGCCACCTGATGCTGCTGGAGGCCGCGACGAGCATCAACCGCACGCTGCACGGCTTTCTGCGTGGCTGAGTGCATCTCGCTGAGCCCCGCGCGGGCGGGGACTTGACAGCTTTCCGGGCGCCGGCCTAGTTTGCCCGCCACCCAACTGTGCAGGCAGTCAATCCAAACGGTGTCTGCCCCCGGCCGCGCGCGCTGGCGCAGCGGCGACCACCATCGGACCCCCGCCGAGCTGGCGACCGGGCGCGCGGAGCAAAGCCATGCAGCACTACCCCCTGTTCATCGACGGCCAGTGGTGCGAGGCCGCCGACGGCGCGCGCATCGAGACCAGCAACCCGGCCAGCGGCGAGGTCTGGGCGACTGCCGCGGCGGCCGGCGCGGTGGATGTCGAGCGCGCGGTCGAGGCCGCCGAGCGCGCCCTGTGGCGCGGCGAGTGGGCGCGCATGACGGCCACCGCGCGCGGCCGGCTGCTGCACCGCCTCGGCGATCTGTGCAGCGAGCACGCCAGCCGGCTCGGCGAAATCGAGACCACTGACAGCGGCAAGCTGGCCCGCGAGACGCGCGCGCAGACGGCCTATGTCGGCGACTACTACCGCTACTACGCCGGGCTGGCCGACAAGATTCAGGGCGCGACCCTGCCGATCGACAAGCCGGATATGCAGGTCAGCACCTGGCGGGTGCCGATCGGCGTGGTCGCCGCTATCGTGCCGTGGAACGCGCAGATGTTCCTCACCGCCAGCAAGCTGGGACCTGCGCTGGCGGCCGGCAACACGGTGGTGCTGAAGGCCTCCGAGCAGGCGCCGGCGCCGCTGTTCGAGTTCGCCCGGCTGGTCGAGCTGGCCGGCTTCCCGCCGGGCGTGATCAACGTCATCACCGGCACCGGCGAAGCCTGCGGCCGGGCACTGACCAGCCATCCGAAAGTCGCCCGCGTGGCCTTCACCGGCGGGCCGGAAACCGCCCGCCACGTGGTGCGCAACAGTGCGGAGAACTTCGCCGTCACCTCGCTGGAGCTGGGTGGCAAATCGCCGATTCTGGTGTTCGACGACGCCGATCTCGACAGCGCGGTGAACGGCGTCATCGCCGGCAATTTCGGTGCCAGCGGGCAGAGCTGCGTGGCCGGCTCGCGGGTTTTCGTGCAGGCCGGCCTGCACCACGCCTTTGTCGAGCGGCTGGTCGCGCGCGCCGGCGAGATCGTCATCGGCGACCCGCTGGACGAGTCCACCCACGTCGGCCCGCTGTGCACCACGGCGCAGATCGAACGCATCGAAGCGGTGCTCGCCGACTCGCTGGCGCAGGGCGCGACGCTGCACTGCGGCGGCCGCCGGCCCGATCGCCCGGCCGCCGGCAACTACTGGCTGCCGACGGTCATCGGCTGCCCGGATCAATCCATCCGCAGCGTGCGCGAGGAGCTGTTCGGCCCGGTCTGCTCGCTGCTTAAATTCGACTCGGAAGACGAGGCCATCGCACTGGCCAACGACAGCCGCTTCGGCCTCGGCGCCGGGGTCTTCACCGAAAATCTGGCGCGCGGCCTGCGCGTCTCGCAGGCGATCCGCTCGGGCATCGTCTGGGTCAACACCTACCGCGCGATCTCGCCGATCTCACCCTTCGGCGGCTTCGGCGACAGCGGCTACGGGCGCGAGGCGGGGATCGACGCGGTGTACGATTACACGCGCAGCAAATCGGTGTGGATCAACACCGCCAGCGCGCCGATGGCCAACCCCTTCGTGATGCGCTGAGGAGACGGCATGAGCGACCCGGACAAGAGCGCCTTCGACACCCGCGAACTGCGCAACGCCTTCGGCAAATACCCCACCGGGGTCACCGTGGTCACCACCCGCGAGGTGGACGGCACGCCGCGCGGCTTCACCGCCAACAGCTTCACCTCGGTGTCGCTGCAGCCGCCGCTGCTGCTGGTCTGCATCGCCAAAAACGCCTACAGCCTCGATGTCTTCCAGAGTGCCGACGGCTTCGCCGTCAACGTGCTCAGCGAGGATCAGCAGGGCGTCTCCAACCTGTTCGCCTCCAAGCGCGAGGACAAGTTCCAGCAGGTCGAGTGGTCCGACGGCCCGGCCGGTCACCCGCTGATCGCCGCCAGCGCGGCCTGGTTCGACTGCCTGCGCGAGCAGTGCGTCGACGCCGGCGATCACGTCATCCTGATCGGCCGCGTCGCCGGCTTCGCGCAGAGCGACGACAACCCGCTGGGCTATGTGCAGGGCGGCTACTTTTCGCTGGGCCTGTCGCAGGATGCACTGGACGCGGCGGTCAACGCGGCGCGGCCGCGGGTCGGCGCGATCATCGAACACCGCGGCCGCATCCTGTTGCTGCCCGACGAGCAGACCGGCGGCCTGCGCCTGCCCAGCGGCGACCGCCTCGGCCCGGCCAGCGCGCCGCGCAGCCTCACCGGGGTGTTGCAGCGGCTCGGCGTCGAGGCCCACGTCGAGTTTCTGTTTTCGGTGTTCGAGGCCCAGCACGGCGGCACCCAGTTCATCTACTACCGCGCCCACGCCGAGTCCGACCACTGCGCCGAGGGCAGCTTCGTGGCCTTCGACGAGATCGACTGGGACGCGCTGCCGGATGCCTCGGTGAGCAGCATGCTGCAGCGCTACGTGGCCGAGCGCTGCGGCGATGCCTTCGGCATCTACGTCGGCGATGAGCGCAACGGCGACGTGCGCCCCTACGGCATGTTGTGAGCCAGCGAGCCACTGGCCCGCGCGCTGGTTCCCGGGCCACGCAAGCCCGGGCCACGCAAACCCGGGCCGCGCAACGTTGAAACAGCGGGCAACAGCGACGGCTGCCGGGCGGCCGCCGCGGCAATCACCGGAAGGAGCGATGGATATCGTCATCGAATCGATCGAGCACAGCGCTGAGCTGCTGACCGTGCGCTGGGGCGATGGCGCCCGCAGCCGCTTTCACGCCCTGTGGCTGCGCGACCACTGCCAGATGCCCGAGAGCCGCAACGCCGCCAACGGCCAGCGCTATCTGGATGTGGCGGCGTTGCCGGAGGTGGTCGCCATCGCCGCGGCTTCGCTGCGCGGCGACGGCGCCGTCGAACTGCTGTTCCAGCCCGAGGGGCACCGCAGCGTCTATCCCGCCGACTGGCTGCGCGAAAGCTGCTTCGAGCTGAACGCGCCGCACGACGACCGCAGCGCCGCCGGCAAAACCCTGTGGGACGCCGCCAGCATCGCCGCGCAACTGCCGCGCTACGCCTGGGACGACTACCGGCAGCGGCCGGCGACGCAGTGCGCCGCGCTGCAATCGCTGCAGGATCTGGGCTTTTTCCTGCTCGGCGGCGTGCCGCCGCGCGAGCGCATGCTGCTGGAGGTGATCGGCAGCTTCGGCTTTGTGCGCGAAACCAATTACGGCGAGCTGTTCGAGGTGCGCAGCCAGGTCGATGCCAACAATCTGGCCTTCACCAACCTCGGCCTCGGCGCCCACTGCGACAACCCCTACCGCGATCCGGTGCCGAGCATTCAGGTGCTGCACTGCCTCAGCAACACGGTCGATGGCGGCGAATCGGTACTGCTCGATGGCTTTCGCGCCGCCGCGCTGCTGGGCGAGGAATCACCCGGGCATTTCGACACGCTGGCCGGCACGCGGGTCAACTTCCGCTTCTGCGACCGGTCGCCGCAGAGCGGTGCGGATCTGCGCTCGCGGGTGGCGATGATCGAGTGCAACGAGCGCGGCGAGGTGATCAAAGTGCGCTACAACAACCGCTCCATCGACACCCTGTTGATGCCCGCCGAGCGCGTGCCGGACTTCTACGCCGCCTATCGCCACTACGCGCAGATCCTGCAGCGCGAGTCGCTGATGCTGGTTTTCAAGCTGGCCGAGGGCGATTGTCTGGTGTTCGACAACACCCGCGTGATGCACGCCCGCCGGGCCTTTTCCAGTGGCGGCAGCCGCCATCTGCAGGGCGCCTACAGCGATCTCGATGGCGCCTACAGCCGGCTGCGGGTGCTGCGCCGGGAGCTGGCGAAATGAGTGCGGAAAAGCTCGATATCGTCGCCTTTCTCGAAGACCTGTTCGCCCGTCGCGGCGCCGAGGACTACCTCGGCGAGCCGGTGTCGATGGCCAGCCACATGCTGCAGGCGGCGATGTTCGCCGAGCGCGAGGGCGCGCCGCCGGAGTTGATCGCCGCGGCGCTGCTGCACGACGTCGGCCACTTCGCCAACGAGATCCCGCCCGAGGTGCTGGCGCGCGGCCGCGACAATCACCACGAGCGGGCCGGCGCCGATTTTCTCGCCGATTACTTCCCGCCGGCGGTGGTCGAGCCGATCCGTCAGCACGTCGCCGCCAAGCGCTACCTCTGCGCGGTGCAGCCGGACTACTTTGCGCGACTGTCACCGGCCTCGGTGCACACGCTCGAGTTGCAGGGCGGGCCGATGAGCGCGGCGCAGGTCGCCGAGTTCGAGCGCCTGCCGCAGCTCGACGCCTGCATCCGCCTGCGGCGCTGGGATGAAGCCGGCAAAGACCCGGCGCTGGCGCATCCGGACTTCGCCCACTTCCGCCCGCTGCTGGAGCGCCTCAGCGGGGGCTGATCAGCGGCAGGGCGGCGTAGTCCGGCAGCTCGTCGGTGCGCAGCGGATAGCGCTGCCGGGCGCGCCGGATGGTGTCGCGATCCAGCTCGAAAAGGCGTAGCTCCTCGCCGCGGCCGAAGCGTTCGCCGGGGGGCTCGGCCTCCGCCCAGGGCGGGCAGAGGATCGATTCTCCCCACTGTGCGCCGGCGCGGTTCAGGCTCAGCAGCCAGACCTGGTTCTCCAGCGCGCGGGTCAGCGCGAAGGGATGCCAGCTGGCGAAGCTGCCGTCGCGGCAGAAGGCCACCGCGTGCAGCAGCAGCTCGGCGCCGGCTTCGCGGCACAGGCGCCGGACCAGGGTGGGGAAGCGGAAGTCGTAGCAGATCAGCGGCGCGCAGCGCAGCCCGGCGATCTCGACCAGCAGCAGCTGCTCGCCGCGGCGGAAGTAGTCGGCCTCCATCGAGGCGCCGAAGTGCGCGGTGTGCAGCTTGTCGTAGTGGCCGAGCAGGGCGCCGTCCGGGCCGCGCAGCACCTGGGCGATGCGGTAGCCGTCGGCGGCCGCGCGCGGCAGGCCGTAGCAGACGTGCGCGGCGTGGCGCCGTGCCAGCGCGGCGAAGGCCTCGCCGCTGTCGCCGTCCAGCGGTTCGGCCAGCTCGGCGAGATTGGCGAAGGCGGCGCGCGAGTAGTCGATGGTGCACAGCTCGGGCAGGGCGATCAGATCGACGCCGCCGCAGCGCTCGATGGCCGCGTCGATGCGTGCCAGCAGCGCGCGCAGGTGGCGGCGGCGGGCGGTGCGATCGGACACCGCGGGAATGTCGATCTGGCAGGCTAGCAGTCGCATGGCGTTGTTATACTGCGCGGCGATTTTTCCCACCAGTCACGGAGGCTTGCCAGTAGTGAACGCACCCCCGCCGGAATCTGCGAGCAGCGTGCAGCGCCTCGGCCGCTGGGTCGAAACGCCGCGCGTGCAGCACACGATCCTCGTGCTGATCGTCATCAACGCGGCGATCCTCGGGCTGGAGACCAGCCCGGCGGTGATGGCCGCCGTCGGTCCGCTGCTGCTGGCCGTGGACAAGGCCATTCTTGCGGTATTCGTGGCCGAGATCGCGATCAAGCTGGCGGCGCAGCGCGGCAGCTTTTTCCGCCAGCCGTGGAATGTCTTCGATTTTGCCGTGGTCGGCATCGCGCTGGTGCCGGCCTCCGGGCCGCTGGCGGTGCTGCGCACGCTGCGCGTGCTGCGCGTGCTGCGGCTGATCTCGATGGTGCCGCGGATGCGCATGGTGGTGGAGTCGCTGCTGCACGCGGTGCCGGGCATCGCCTCGATCGGCGCGCTGATGATGATCCTGTTCTACGTCGCCGCGGTGATGTCGACCGGATTTTTCGGCGAGTCATTCCCGCAGTGGTTCGGCGGCATCGGCGAATCGATGTACACGCTGTTCCAGATCATGACGCTGGAGAGCTGGTCGATGGGCATCGTGCGCCCGGTGATGGAGAGCGCGCCCTGGGCCTGGGCGTTTTTCGTGCCCTTCATCCTGATCGCCACCTTCACCATGCTCAACCTGTTCATCGCCATCATCGTCAACACCATGCAGGAGATGCACGAGCGCGAAGTGGCGCGCGAGCAGGCCGTGCTCACCGCCAGCATGCGCGATGACACCGATGCGGTGCTGGCGCGGGTCGACGCGCTCCACGATGAGCTGGCCGAGTTGCGCCGCCTGCTGGCGCGGCGCGGCACCGGCGGTGCTGGCGGGGGCGACTGAGGCCGGCCGCCAGGCACAAAAAAACCCCGCCGGAGCGGGGTTTTTTATCGCCGAAGAGGGCGGTTGGCTCAGCCGGCCTTGCGCTGCTCGACGAGCTTTTTCTCCCACTCCAGCGCGGTGCGCACGATGACTTCGAGGTCGTCGTGGCGCGGCGTCCAGTCCAGCGTGCGGTGGATTTTATCGACCACCGCCACCAGTTCCGGCGGGTCGCCGGCGCGGCGCGGTTCCTCGACGATGTTCAGCGTGCGGCCGCTGACCTGCTGCACCATGTCCAGCACCTCGCGCACGCTGTAGCCGTGGCCGTAGCCGCAGTTCAGCGTGGTCGAATCGCCGCCGCCGCGCAGGTAATCCAGCGCCGCCAGATGCGCCGAGGCCAGGTCTTCGACGTGGATGTAGTCGCGCACGCCGGTGCCGTCGCGGGTCGGGTAGTCGGTGCCGAAGACGCTGATTTTGTCGCGTGCGCCGACCGCCGCTTCGCAGGCCACCTTGACCAGCAGGGTGGCCTTTTCGGTGCTCTGGCCGATGCGCCCCTCGGGGTCGCAGCCGGCGACGTTGAAATAGCGCAGCGCCACGTGGCGCAGCGCGCTGGCCGCGGACAGGTCGCGCAGCATGTATTCGCTCATCAGCTTGGACATGCCGTAGGGATTGATCGGCGCCACCGGCGTCTGCTCGCTGGCGCGGCCGCCCTCGGGGAAGCCGTAGGTGGCCGCGGTGGAGCTGAAGATGACGTGCGCCACGCCGGTCTGCTGGCAGGCTTCGAGCAGATTGCGCGTCGAGCAGGTGTTGTTGCCGTAGTACTTGAGCGGGTCGCTGACCGATTCGGGCACCACCGTGTGCGCGGCGAAGTGCATCACCGTGTCGATGTCGTGGGCGCGGATCAGCTCGCTGACCTGCTGCTGGTCGCCGGTCTTGCCGACCACCAGCTCGCCGTGCAGCACCGACTCGGCGAAGCCGGTGGACAGGTCGTCGAGCACCACCACGCGCTCACCGCGCTCACCGAGCTGACGCACCACGTGACTGCCGATGTAGCCGGCGCCGCCGGTGACCAGAATCGCTTTTTCCGCCATCGATTTACTCCCTCTCTACGCGCCCGGTGGGGCGCCTTTTGCGAATGTGTGCAGGCCAGCGAGATTAGCAGCGCAGCGCACTTCTGGCGGTGAACCAATCGCTTCTTTGGTGCTCGTTGAGGCGCGTCGGGAGCCACTGTGCAAGCCGTGGGTCGCAGCCTGCCATCGCCGGCGTGAGAGTGGCTGATCGGTGCAGATCAAAGCGGTTGCGGCGTATGTTTTGAGGCGCGCGGCGATGGCTTTGCGGTTTGCCAAACGGCAAGTCTCGATCGTTTGTGAGCACGTTCGCAGGCAACGCGGTGCGCACCGCCAACAATGTGCGCATCACGGCATCTCGGCGGCGCAGTCGCACTCCCGGTCGGCGCAGCAGCCGACCGCGGATCGGCGCGATGGGGATGCGTCCGACGAGAGAAATTTGGCAATGGACGGACAAACTGTGCGGCAGTATTTGACGGCGCTGATCGGCCCGCTGGCGCGTGCAAACGCGGCAGTGATCGCAGGGGGTGGCTGTGTCTGCAGCTAGAGCCTGCTTTGCGCTGACGCTGATCGCCGGCTATTTCGGCGCGGCGCTGCTGGTGATCTTCGCCGACGATGCCGCCGCCGAAGTGCCCGCCGATCAGCGCGGCGGGATCATCCCGCACAGCTACAGTGGTCGCGGTGTCGAATCCGGCGGCCGCGCCGCGTCGCCGCGCGGCGATGTCAGCAACCGCCAGCGCGGCGACTATCGCGCCGACAGCCTGCGCCTGTCGCTGTCGCGCGAGCTGTTCGACGGCATGAGCTTGCTGAGCCTCGATTACAGCGGCGGCGACCGCGCCGGTCGCGATGGCGGCGACAATGCCGGTGCGAACACCGCGCGCCGCGGCTGGAAGCTGGGGCTGGCGCAGGTGCTCACATCGCGGGCGCTGCTCAACCTGGATTACGAGATCGTCAGCGAACGCGGTTTGCTCGCCGATCCCTACCGCGACTGGCAGCTGATCGGCGATGCCGCCGCTCACGCGGCTGATCCCGCGGCCGTGACTGGCAGCCACGCGCTGGCGGCGCGCTCAAGTTACTACCTCGATGACGATCACGCGCTGTTCGGTGGCTATCGCTACCTCTCCGGCGGCCGCGACACCGCTGCGCACGATCTCGATCTCGGTCTGCGCACTCCGGTGATCGCCGGCGGCAATCTGGAGATCTACTACCAGCACTACCGGCAGAGCACGGCCGGTTTTGAGGGCAGCGGTTTTTACCGCGAGCAGAGCGATATGGCGCGCGGCAAAGAGCCCTACACCCTGATCAGCAACAGCCTCGGTGTACGCGCTGATTATCAATTGTTCGCCGGTCGCTTCGGTCTCGATCACGGCCAGCTGCGCGTCGGCCTGGAGTACAGCCGCTACGACTACGATGATCACCACGATGGCCGTCGCGCCGCTGGCGACCCCGCTGGCGACTACTACTCCTTCGACGCCCACATTGCCCGCTTCAGTTTCACCGGCACTTTCTGATCGCCGCCGCCGATGGCTGCCCCCGATGGCTGCCCCCAATGGCTGCCCCCAATGGCTGCCCGATAGCTGCAGGCACCTCTCGCCAGCGCCTTCTTGCCTTGGCTCGCTTGTCGCGCCCGGCCAGCGGCGCGGGCTGCGATAGATCGGGCTTTGCGGCGCGCTGCAAGTGGCGTGGTGCGAATCTGCGTAGCACTCGGCAATGTGCCGGCTTTCGTCAAAATTCCCACTTCCCAGTCATGAATTTAGCGGGTAGCATCCGTCAATAATTTGTCGCTCCTTGCTGGGGCACGCTCAGATGGAGGCTAACGCCATGAAAAAAGAAGAAAGTTTTTGCCGGCCCGATGCTCTAACCGAGGCTGGCTTCGACTTTGACGAGTGGATGCTGCTGCACGCTCGCGACCCGCAAGCCTTCGAGCGTCGCCGCCGCGAATGGGTGGAACAGATCATCGAGTCGGCGCCCGTCGAGCATCGCCGCCGCCTGCGCGGGCTGATGTTCCAGGTCGATATGGAGCGCCGTCGCGCCGCTAATCCGATGGATTCCTGCATGCGTATTTCAGCGCTGATGTGGGATAAGTTCGGTGACCTCAAATCACACCTCAACGCGATGGCCAGTCCCACGACTGCGGCCACCCCGGTGCCGCTGCGCCAGCGACCGGAAGCGTCGGTGCTCAACTTTCGCCAGCGCGACGGGCAACTCGCCTGAGGACTGGCCCGTTGTCGCTTGCGATCCCGGCCACGTGGCCGGTGCCGGGGCCGGCGTGGCTTGCCGGCGGCGCCGCGCCGGCGGCACAATGCCGCCGCGCGTTGGGCGCGTGGCGAGCCGCGGGAGGGACGCTTTGGAACACGATTTCTGGCACCAGCGCTGGGCGGAGAAGCAGATCGGCTTTCACCAGCAGCGGGTCAATTCGCGCCTGCGCAAATACTGGCCGCAGCTCGGTGTCGCGCCGCAGGCGGGCGCGTTCGTGCCGCTGTGCGGCAAATCGCTGGACATGATCTGGCTGGCCGAGCAGGGCCACGCGGTGCGCGGTGTCGAGCTCAGCGAGATCGCCTGTCGTGACTTTTTCGCCGATAACCGGCTGCCCTTCAGCGAGAGCGACGGCGAGCGCTACCGGCGCTTTTGCGGTGTTGGCGAGGCGGCGGCGATCGAGCTTTGGGCGGGCGATTTCTTCGCTCTGCAGGCGGCCGATCTGGCCGGCATCGGCGGCGTTTACGACCGCGCCGCACTGGTCGCGCTGCCGCCGCAGATGCGCGGCGACTATGTGGCCAAGCTGGCCGAGCTGCTGGCGCCGGGCACACCGCTGCTGTTGATCGGCATGCAATACGATCAGAATAAAATGAAAGGCCCGCCCTTTTCGGTGCCGGATGAAGAGGTGCGCGCGCTGTTCGCCGCGGATTTTTCGCTTGAGCTGCTGGGTTGCTCGCAGGGGCCGGAGATCGTCGGCAACCTCGCCGAGCGCGGTCTCGATACGCTGGTCGAGCACGTCTACCTGATTACCCGCAACTGACTTACCCGCAACTGATCGGCCGCAACTGATCGGCCGCAGCCGGGCGTCGCCAGCGCCCAGTGGCGCGGCGATGCGCGGCGGCGGGCTTTTTCGTAAACTGCGCGGCTCGTTTGAGGAGCCACTGGCCGGGGCAACACCGGCTGCGGAGTCGCGCATGTCCACCGCTTATTTCAGCCACCCCGATTGCCTGCTGCACGAGATGGTTCCCGGCCATCCGGAGTGCCCGCAGCGGCTCACCGCCATCGCCGACCGGCTCAAGCACGAGGGGCTGTGGGATTCTCTCGATCATCGCCAGGCGCCGCGCGCCAGCCGCGAACAGTTGCTGCGCGCCCACGGCGGCGATTACATCGATCAGGTCTTCGCCCGCGCGCCGCGCAGCGGGCTGCTGCAGCTGGATGCCGACACCAGCATGAATCCGCACAGTCTGGAGGCGGCGTTGCGCGCCGCCGGGGCCGGTATCGCCGCGGTGGAGGGCGTGCTTGCCGGCGAATACGACAACGCCTTCTGCGCGGTGCGACCGCCGGGCCACCACGCCGAGCGCGATCGGGCGATGGGCTTCTGCCTGTTCGACAGCATCGCGGTGGCCGCGCTGCACGCGCTGGCGCAGCCGCAGGTGGCGCGCGTCGCGGTGGTCGATTTCGATGTCCACCACGGCAACGGCAGCGAGGACGTGCTGCGCAACGAGCCGCGCGCGCTGTTCTGCTCCAGCTTCCAGCACCCGCACTACCCGGGCTACTGGGGCGAGTCGGTGCCCGGCCGGCTGGTCAATGTGCCGCTGCCGGCCGGTGCCGATGGCGGTGTTTTCCGCCGCGCGGTCAGCGAGCACTGGCTGCCGGCGCTGGAGGCTTTTCAGCCCGAGCTGCTGCTGGTCTCCGCCGGCTTCGACGCGCACCGCGACGACCCGCTGGCGGGGCTGAACCTGCTCGATGAAGACTATGCCTGGGTCAGTGCCGAGCTGCGCGCGGTGGCCGAGCGCCACTGCGGCGGACGGCTGGTCTCGATGCTTGAGGGCGGCTACGCGCTGGATGCGCTCGGGCGCAGCGTCGCCGCCCATCTGAGGGTATTGCTGGCGGCCTGATCTCGGCACCACCCGGCAGCCCGCCCCGCCGGCAGCCCGGCCCGGCGGAGCGATACACCTTTCTCCACCGACTGCGCCGTCGTCGCGCAGCGTTCGTCCGCGGCGCGCGTTTTATCCTCGCTTGCTGCCCCCGCCGCCTCCGGTCGGGCTGCGCTGCTGCTATCAGTTGATGACATTTCGGCAATTCGTGGGCCGATTTTCCGCGCTATTCCCGGCCGGCTGTGGCCGCTCGCCGGCGCTTCCTTTTGCGACTTTCGCAGGCTTTGCGTCACGGCCATCGAGCGGTGCCGGGGAAATTGTGCGCCAGCTCTCGTCAGCAGCCCGAAAAGGACTAGTTCCAGTCAAAAGGTTGGCGTCGAAAATTTCGAAAAATCAATGAATTGGCTCCAAATAGTGAACAAATCGTCACCATCGGAAGGCGCTGATCAGTAGCTTGTCCAGCCCTGGAACCCCGAACCGATAATTACAGGATCAACAGCAAATGGCGACGAAATTTCAACTCGCAATCCTGCCGGCCTGCATGCTCTCCCTGGGCCTGACGGCCTGTGGCGGCGGCGGTGGCGGCGGTGGCAGCACCGACGATCCCGCCAGCCCTGAGCTGACCATTGTTAACTCTGCGGTACTGGAGGGTGACAGCGGAACGACCGATCTGCAGTTCACCGTGACCTCCGATACGCCCGCCAGCGAGGATCTGACGATCAGCTACAGCACCGTGGGTGGCACCGCCACTGCGGGCAGCGACTACACCGCGGTCAGCGGTGGCAGCGTAACCATCCCCGCCGGCAGCAGCAGCGGCACGGTGACCATCGCCGTCACTGGCGACACCGAGATCGAGGACGATGAAACCATCGAACTCAGCTTCACCGCGCCGGATGGCACCACCTATTCGGCCACCGCGACCATCACCGACGATGACCTGCCGCAGCTGAGCGTTACTGATGCCAGCGTGGCAGAGGGCGATGGCGATGAGCAGGATCTGGTATTTACCATCAGCTTGTCGGAGCCGGTGGCCGGTGACGTCAGCTTCGACGTCAGCACCACGGATGGCACCGCCACGGAGGCGGACAGCGACTACGCCGCCGTATCGCAGAG
>Ga0207752_1000450_pt1 | contig 19213 bp, 18 predicted proteins | sample Pon2CUnioCityCA_6_FD_187272 | JGI IMG/M metagenome (GOLD analysis project Ga0207752, IMG submission 187272) | Marine sediment microbial community from Union City, CA, USA - Pond 2C Sediment 2 (SPAdes) | ecosystem: Environmental > Aquatic > Marine > Intertidal zone > Salt pond sediment ...
TAACCCCCGCTTGCACGCGGGCCCGCCCCTGTGACATAATCCGGCAACCGATCACTAAGGAGAATTCAATGCGCACTCGCAATATTTCCACAATTTTTCTATCACTGGCGCTGATCCTGCTGCTGGCCGCCTGCGGCACTTCGGGTGCCGAGAATGAAGCCGCCGAAAGCGGTGGCTCCGCAGGCCCGCCTCTTGGGCAGACTACAGGCGATGCGGGCGAAAACGCGGCCGCCGGCGAGGAAACGGATGAGGCGGCGTCGGCAGAAGCAGCCGTACCGGTGGCCGAGCAGACCGGTACGGCCATCGACGTGGCGCCGGGTTCGGAAGAGACCGGGCCGAAAGGGCTGCCGGTGGGTTTCACCAGCGACGGCTTCGCCTTCCGGGGCAATCCGGCCGCTCCCGTGGTGATGGAAGAGTTCTCTGACTTCCAGTGCCCCTTCTGTGGCCGCTTCTTTGACCAGACCCTCCCTTCCCTGGAAGAAAACCAGATTGCGGCCGGCGATGTGGTGCTGGTCTTTTATGACTTTCCCCTGAAACGGATCCATCCCCAGGCGGAAACTGCCCACGTCGCCGCGTATTGCGCGGGCGAGGAAGGGGCAGCCGCTTACTGGGCGATGCACGACACGCTTTTTGCCAACCTGAACGAGTGGTCGAACCAGGGCAACGCGGCCGAGATTTTCGCCGGTTATGGGGATGAGCTGGGCCTGGACGGCGATGCCTTTGCCACCTGTATGGAGGGTGACGGCGCTCTCGCTCAGGTACAGAAGGGGCTGGACATGGGTCTTGCCCGGGGCGTCAACAGCACACCCAGCTTCTTCCTCAACGACCAGCCGCTGACGGGTGCCCAGCCACTGGCGACCTTCAACTCGGCTATCGCCACCATCCTGGAAGGGGGTACGGTAGCCGCCGAGCCGGCAGCGCCGGAGCAACAGGACCCGGGGGCCATCCCTACCCCCGCCACGCTCACCGACGAGTTTGCCGCTGCCAAAGGGGACCCCAATGCACCGGTGAAGATTGTGGAGTTTACCGATTACGAGTGCCCCTATTGTGCCCGCTACGTCGAGGAGACGCTGCCGGGCCTGCTGGAAAATTACATCGAAACGGGCCAGGTTTATTACCAGCTTAAGGATTTCCCGCTGGACAATCTGCACCCGCAGGCCCGGGCAGCGGCGGCCGCCGCCCGCTGTGCCGGCGAGCAGGAGGCCTACTGGGAGATGCACGACGAGCTGTTTGCCACGCAGCCGGTGTGGAGCGAGGAAGGGGAAACTCGCCAGACATTTATGGAACTGGCGGCGGCCCTGGAGCTGGAGGGCGACACCTTTGAAACGTGCCTGGACAGCGGGCGCTATGACGAGGCAATTGCCACCAACCTGGACGAAGGCGCCTCCCTGGGCGTGCAGGGCACGCCCAGCTTCTTTGTCGACGGCTTCCCCATCCGGGGGGCCCAACCGCTGGAGCTATTCGATTACGCCATCGGCCTGGCGCTGGACGGAGAATTGGCCCAGGCGTACGCACCGCGACCCACCCCCACCCCGGCGCCGAACACGCCGGTGGAGGTGCCCATCGGCGATGCCCCCAGTGTGGGCGAGCCCGATGCCCCGGTGACCATCGTGGAGTACACCGATTACCAGTGCCCCTACTGCAGCCGCCACTTCGAGCAGACGTACCCCCAGATCATGGAGAACATGGTGGAAACGGGACAGGTGCGCTACGTCTTCAAGGATTTCCCCCTGACCAACATCCACCCCCAGGCTACCGACGCGGCCGAAGCGGCCCGCTGCGCCCGCGACCAGGAAGCGTTCCTGGAGATGCACGACATGCTCTTTGCCCGCCAGGGCGAGTGGGCCGGCCAGGGGAATGCAATTGAGATCTTCATCGATTTCGCGGACGACCTGGGGCTAGACACCGAGACCTTTGGCGAATGCCTGAACAGCAACCGGTACGAGGAAGCGGTACTGGCAGAGCTACAAGAAGGGGCAGAACTAGGCGTGACCGGCACGCCCGGGTTCTTCGTCAACGGGTACCTGATTTCCGGCGCCCAGCCTTACCAGGTATTTGAACAGGCGGTTCAGGAACTTTCTTCGGAGTAGCCTCCCAGCCTCCGGGTTTCGGCTCCGGCGAAAACGATCGCCTGGAATAGATAGATGCAGAGGCCGGGTTTTCGAATCCGGCCTCTTTCCAATCCAGGACCCTCAGTCGCCGTCCGCCAGGGCCGAACCCAGTAAAGCGGGGAGCGCGCCAACATCCCGCCCCAGGATCAGCCTGTGACAACGCGCCTGTTCGGTCACCTGCTGTAGCAGATTGATATGCCCCGCCAGTGCCTCCCTATCCCAATGGTCCACACTGTCAATCATCAGGTAAGCCAACGCTTCGGCCCGCGACAGGGGGAGCAGCCGGCTGGTGGCCGTGTCCTGAACCTCGGGGAAACAGATGATCTGGACCGGCAGCGGACCGGCCGTCCCGCCGGTCACCACCGTCGCCGGCAGGTGGTACTTGCCGTCGGCGGGATGAGGTGCGTGGTCGCGCACCAGAGACGCCAGTTGCGGCAACAGGGTCACACTATCCCGGGAAACGTTGACTCCGCCGGGTGAGGGCAGGGCATACACCCGGCCTTCCCGCGCCTGCAGCAAGGTGACGTCGTTTCCCAGGTAGCGCCAGCCGTGCGTCACCAGATTCAGACCGGTGGAGGTTTTCCCCCGGCCGGAGCCGCCGACCAGCAGCAGGGCGCCGCCTGCCCTGGCCGCAGCAAAGGCATGCACCATGTAATAGCCCTGCCGGCGCAGGAGGGGTGCCAGGGCAATGGTCGTCAGATCCTCGAGGCGTCCCGCTCTCAGCACGGCTGCGGTGGTCCGGATGGTGGCTGCCGGCTGCTCCGGCGCCAGCCGGATCTGGCTCCCGTCCGGCAGGGAGAGCAAAATCTGGCCCTCATCCGGCCGGTAGGCGCTTAAGGGCAGCCCCGCGCCGGCCTGCTCCTCGAAGAAAGGCGCGCCCGGCGGCAATGCCGGCAGCGTCCGGCACAGCATCAGCGAGAGGGCGATGGTGGCCCTGCCGTTCGCGAAGGCCGCTGCCAGGTGACCGGCAAATAGCTGCTGCCACTCGGCCAGCACGCGCTCGTCGTCGCTTGCCAGTTCTACCACCGCTTTGTCTATGACAACCAGCATGGATAATCCTTGTGAGAATGGTCAGGTAAAGAACAAGAGATTCCGGCAGACCGGTCGCTACCTGCCGGCCTGAGCGCCTGCTCCAGCAACCAACGATACGATCATCCCGGGTAGGTGGCAAGCAAAGAGGGTGCGGGCGGGACGGCCCAAAATGGCATCATGGGCTACATAAGGCATGCCTGGCAGTTACACGATAATCCGGTTGACAGGCCGCCAAAGTAAATTAAGATTCAATGGTGTCGACGACCAGCACCCTTTCCCGGTGAACCAGATGATTTATTCAACGGATGACCTCACGCCTGCCGAACAGATCCGCTTCTGGCCGCTCACGGCCTACCTGGGCAAAGTGAAAGAGACCGCCCTCTATGTCAGTTACCAGCAGGCGGAACGCGATTGCCAGCGGCTGGGCGCCGTGCTCAGGGAGCATTATTCGGCGCGCGAGCTGGCTACCTTTACTTTCGCCGGAATTCCGCGGGGTGGCCTGATCGTGCTGGGTTTGCTGGCCTATTATCTGGATCTGGACCGGGCACAGATCCAGCCGATGACTGCGGAGATCAGCGGCCCTCTCTGCCTCGTCGACGATTGCGCCCTGACGGGTTATCGCTTCGGCCAGATGGTGCGGGACAGCCAGAGCCGGCGCATTGTCTTCGCCCACCTCTACTCCAGCCCCCACCTGCGCCGGGCCATTCTGGAGCAGGAGTCCCGGGTCGAGCAGTGTCTGGCGGCCCGGGATCTGGGTGAGGGGCTACCCCTTGCCGGCGACCCCGGTCACGAAGCGGATGTGACGATGGAACAGCATCTGGGTCCGGACCGTTACTGGACGGGTCCGGTGCAGCCGGTGGCTTTCGCCTGGAGCGAGCCCGATCTACAGGTGTTGGCAGCCCAAACCCGGCAGGTAGAGGGGAGATGGCGCCTGGTAGCGCCAGATCAGTGTCTGAAGAACCGGGTCCGGCTGGGCCTGCCCCTGCGCCGGGAAGTGGCAGAGCGCGCCTGGCAGGTACCGGAGGCCGTGGTAACCGGCTGGTTCGACGGCGTGCTCTGGTTATTGCAGACGGAAACGCAAGAGGTCTACCGTCTCGACGGGCCGGCCCGGGAGATCTGGCGCGGGCTGGCCGTCTACGGCGATCTCGACGCCACCCTCGACTACCTGGCGCAAGAGAACGTCCGGCTACCGGCCAACCAGGTCACAGCCATCATGGAGCGGCTGCGGTCGCTGTGCCTGATTGAGCCCCGGTGAAAATCCTGAAGCAACCGCTGGCTCCCATTGGCGTCTCCTGATCAAGTACGGCGCAACCAGAACCAGGCCGACGCCCAGGAGGTACCGTCCTCCTTCATCTCCGTCACGCCCCGCTCGTAACGCTCCAGGACGAAACTTCCATCGCCCCCGGTGAAGAGGCGCCGGAACAGCGCTTCGTCAAGGCCCGGCGGTCCACTCGCTTCATCCTCTGCCGCCTCCTCTCCGGCGTCTTCCCGCACCCGGGCGAAGAAGAGGAAAATGGCACCCGGCCGCAACAGGCGCTGCAGCCCATCGCGGTACGCGCGGAGACCGGCTTCTTGCAGGCCATGGCCACAACCGATGTCCAGAGCCAGGTCGTAAGGACCTTCCAGGAAGGAAAGGTCGGTGACCGAACCCTGGTGGAAGCTGACGTCAACCCCGGCCGCCGCCGCCCGCCGCCGGGCTTCCTCCAGGGCCAGGGAGACAAAGTCGACGCCGTCGACCTCCCAGCCCAGCTTTGCCAGATAGATGGCGGTGCGCCCGTAACCACAACCCAGGTCCAGCGCCCGGCCGGGTGGCAGAGTGGGTGCCAGTTCGAGCACCTCGGGCGGGGGCAGTTCCGCGTCCCACGGGACCCGCCCCTCCTCATAGAGTTGTCGCATCTGTTCTTTTCTCGAATCCATACGCTTCATTTTACTCGCTTTGGGGACGAGGTAAAATAGGGACCATCGTGAAGAGGGAAAGCCGTTTTCAAGGAACCCAGACCTATGTAGGCGCCCGCTGGCCCACCTATCTCCTGGGCTATGGTGGTGGCGCTATGCTGGCCCTGCTACTCCTGTTCCTGGCGGCGGGCCAGGGGTGGTGGGGAGCGATGCTCATTCTCCTGGCCCTGCTGCTGATGCTGGTTTACTTCTTTGGCGCCGGCATCTGGGCCGCCTACCAGCTCTACGACGTGCCTAGCCGGCGTCCGGCCGATACCTTTTTCGAGTTGGGCCGGATTGAACCGACGGCAGAATTCGCGCATGTGGGCCTGGGACGGCGACGGACGGCGGTGCAGATGAGCCGCCGGCTGACGGGCGGGCGGCTGACTATTATTGACGTCTATAACCCGCAACTGGCACCGGACCCGGCGCTGGCCCGCGCCCGCTTACCGGCCGGGTCGCCCGACCTGCCGCCGCCGGATCCTCGCCTGCAGTGGCGGGACGGGCAGATCGACCTGCTGCCCCTGCCGGATGCGAGCGTGCCCATCGTAACGGTGGACCGTACGCTGGGCGAGCTCTGGCAACATGGCGACCGCCTTCTCCTGTTGCGCGAGATCCGGCGCATCCTGGCCCCCGGCGGCCAATTGCTCCTGGCCGAAGAGGCCCGCACCCGGACCGCCCTGCTCACCTGGGGGCCGGTCGCGCTGCGCCGCCAGCCTCCTGAGTACTGGCAGGACCTGCTCGCCGATGCCGGTTTTCGCCTGCGGCAGGAAACGGCCACGCGAGACCTCCTCCACTACTTCGCCGCCCAGAAGCCGTATGCGGGCGAGATGCAGCAACTGACCTTTGATTTTGGCCTGTAACGCAAAAAAGGCTGCCGCGCGGGGCGGCAGCCTTTGGTGGCCGGGGGTAGGACCGTGCCGGATTAGAAGGTTTCGCGAACCTCTTGCTTCGCTTCCTGCCAGCCGTGCCGGACCGCTTCCTTGAAGTCTTCCCAGGCGCTGTCTTCATATTGCTCGTCCCAGCGCTCGCGGGCCACCGGCTCTAGCTGAGCCCACCCATATTCCGTGTAGCGGGGGGATTTCGCCAGCGTATAGCCGTAGCGGTAAGCGGCGTCATAATCTTCGAAGCCGTAAGCGCTGTCCGCGTACGTGTTCTGGTAATGGCGACGGTAGCCGGGTTCGTAGCGGGCGTACTCTTCAGGAGAGATCAGATCGTAGGCATAGGCCCGGATGTAGGCGTCGCGGGCGGGTTCTTCCTTCTCCCAGTCCCTGTTCCAGTCTGTCGTCGCTTCGCGGTAGGTCTCGATCTCGCCGGCCGAGTACGGTTCGGTTTCATCTTCCCAGCCGGTCCACCCTTCTTCCTCGCGCCAGTAAGCGGCCCGCCGCTCGACGTCGATCGGGCCATGCTCGTTCATAATGTCGACCACGTCGTCGGTCTGGGTTTGAGTGGCGCGGACGGCGATCAGGGTGCTGCCCCGGCGCACGCTTTCGGCATAGTATTCGGCTTCTTCTTCGGGAATCCCCCACTCAACCAGCGCGCCTAAGAGACCGCCGGTAACGGCACCGGTCGCCGCGCCGGCCAATCCGGCGGCCACCGGTCCGGCAGCAATGACAGGGCCCAGCCCGGGAAGGGCGAAGGCACCCAGGCCGACCAGCACGCCGACCAGGCCGCCGACGACGGCACCACCGACGGCACCGCCGGCTGCCCCTTCGGCCACTTCTTCGCCGGTATCATGGCCTTCGACATACTCGGTGTATTTGCCGTTAACATCGCGGGCGATGAGGCTGATGTCAGCGCGCCGGATGCCTTCGTCCACCAGATCCTCGACGGTGTCACGGGCATCTTCCAGTTCATCATAGAGCGCAACAATCGTTTTCATTGGTTACCTCCTCGTGAGAGAATTCGTGTTCTTTTCAGGAGGGCTCGACGGGAATTCGATCCACATCGAGCCCTCGCCGGGTAGCTCGGTCAGGGGACCGGCTACAGCGGTTAGCGAACGAAGTTGGTTCGACTTAGGAGAGGGCTTCCTTGACTTCGTTCCACCCGTGGCGGATGGCGTCCTTGAATTCTTCCCAGGTGTCTTCGTTTTGCTCTTCCCAGCGTTCCCGGGCTACCGGCTCTACCCGGGACCAATCCCAGTCGTGATAGCGGGGATCAGCGGCCAGGTTATAACCATAGCGGTATGCCGGCACAAACTGGGAGTAGGTATAGTTACCTATGGCGTAATTCTTTTCGTAATCTTCTTCAAAGAGATGTTCGAGGTCTTCAAAATCGGGTAGGTCCAGATCCCAGTCGTCCTCATCCTCATAATCCCACTCCGCTTCCCGTTCCCGGTAAGCGGCGATTTGCGAGGCATCATAGGGCTCCGACTCGACGTCGTACCCTTCCCAATCCTCTTCTTCGCGCCAATACTCGGCGCGGCGTTCGATGTCGACGGCATCGTAGTCATTCATGATGGCCACCGCATCGTCCGCCTCGGTGTCGGCCACGCGTGCGGCGACAAGGACACTACCGCGGCGCACGCTCTCAGCGTAGTATTCGGCTTCTTCCTCGGGGATACCCCATTCGACCAGAGCACCCAGCAGGCTGCCGGTTACGGCACCAATGCCGGCGCCGGCCAGTCCGGCGGCGATGGGACCCGCAGCAATTACCGGGCCCAACCCAGGCAGGGCAAAAGCGCCAAGGCCGACGAGCACGCCGGTCAGGCCACCGACAACGGCACCGCCGACGGCACCTCCAGCCGCGGCTTCGGCCGTTTCGCCCTCGCCATGCTCTTCGAGATAGGTGCCATATTCGCCGGTCACGTCACGGGTAACCAGGCTGACGTCGTCGCGGGGAATCCCGGCATCTACCAGGTCTTCTACCACGTCGCGGGCATCCTCAATATCATCATATACACCAACAACTGTCTTCATGTTTGTTTACCTCCAATTGAATTGAATTTCAATTGCTCACTATTCGTCACCAGGCCGGTCCAGTCGCTAAAATACCGTTGCCTGGAGCACCAGATAGGCAACCACAAGTAGCAGCAACACCATCACAATGGTGATGATTACCGGCGCCATAGCGGGGCCGGTGTTTTCCGGGCGGTCATATACGCTGACCGGATCGGGCGCTGCGCCAGCTTCAACCGCTGGCTCGCGCTCGCCATCGTTGGGTTCATTGTCGTATACGTCTACCATCTTTCCTCCGTGTCAGTGACGGATTGGTTGCCTGAGCGTGAGCGTGTCTTCGAGCAAGCAGCGCACATCGTATTCTTGTGAGGGGGAGTGAGTGCTGCTACTGTCAAATCCGAGCTGCCTCGCTTGAGGCAACTTAGCGTAACTTGATCCCATGGTAGGTGGGAGCGGCTCGATTCACAATGGGTGAATCACCTACCATTGGCGAGGGAATGACCCCATCCGCCACCAGGCGCCCCCTTGCTCCCCCACTTTCCCCAGTTAACCAGCAACACCAATCACAACGTGACAGCAGCAGCCATGAGGATGCCCGAGCACACGCTACAGCCCCTTCAAAGCGCAAAAGTCGTTACCACAAACCTTCCGGTTCGAAGTAACGACTTCAGTCGCCAGCCGGCCAGAGACGGAATTATCCATTCCCTGCCCGGGTTATCCTCCTAACGCAGGCCGGTCAGGCTGCGGGCAATGACCATCCGCTGGATTTCGCTGGTGCCTTCATAAATCTCCGTAATCTTGGCGTCGCGGAAGTACCGTTCGACCGGCAGCTCTTTACTGTAGCCCATGCCGCCGTGGATTTGCACTGCCTCGGTGGCCACGTAATTGGCGGTCTCGCTGGCGAAGAGCTTGGCCATGGCCGATTCGAGGGTGTAACGTTCGCCGGTCTCGGCGGATTGCATCTTGGCCAGAGCGGCCTGGTAGATGAGGAGGCGGCTGGCATCGATGCGGGTCTTCATATCGGCCAGCTTCTGCTGGATCATCTGGAATTCGCCGATCTTCTGGCCGAACGCTTCCCGTTCCCGGGCGTATTGAACGCTGGCAGCCAGGGCAGCCTCGGCGATACCCAATGCCTGGGCGGCGATGCCGATGCGGCCGGCGTCGAGCACGGACATGGCGATTTTGAAGCCTTCGCCCTCCTGGCCCAGCCGGTTCTCCACGGGGCAGGCGTAATCTTCAAAGATCAGTTCGCTGGTGGCGCTGGCGCGAATGCCGAGCTTGGGCTCTTTCTTGCCCGGTTCAAATCCGGGCTTGCCGGTCTCGACGATGAAGGCGCTGATGCCGCGGTGCCCCTGCTCGGGCTCGGTCATGGTGAAAAGGATGACGATTTCGGCAACGGGGCCGGAGGTGACCCACGATTTGCGCCCATTGATGATGTAGTGGGTGCCTTCGTCGTTGAGGACGGCCCGGCTGCGCATGTTGCTGGCATCGCTGCCGCTCATGGGCTCCGTCAGGCTATAAGCGCCGATCTTCTCGCCGCCGGCGATGGCCCGCAGGTATTTCTGCTTCTGCTCCTCGGTCCCATATTTCATCAGGCCATGGCAGACGAGCGAGTTGTTCACCGACACCACCGTACCGTGGCTGGCATCCGCCCTGGAGATCTCTTCCATGACCAGCACGTAGGCGATGGTATCCATGCCGACGCCCCCGTACTCCTCGGGCACCTCAATGCCCATGAAGCCCAACTGGCCCATCTGGCGCACGGTGTCCAGGGGAAACTCTCCGCTCTCGTCGAACTCGGCGGCAATCGGGGCAATCGCGTTCTGGGCGAAATCCCGCGCCGCCTCCTGAATCATCTTGTGTTCTTCGGTAATAAAGTCGAACATGATACCTCCGGTTGGTGGTTGTTAGTTGTTAGTTGGTGGTTGTTAGTTGGTGGTTGGTGGTGCGCAGGTGGTGGAGTAGTTTCTCGAAATCTTCGGGGGTCAGTTCTACGCCCTCGTACCAGCGGTTGCGCTCGGCCAGCCAGTAGCGGCCCTGGTCGCCGGCCACAATCTCGGCGGGAAGCTCCGGTCGCGCCGGTCCGGTCAGCCGGGCGCTGAGGGAAGTGTCGTAGACCTCGCCGGGGTTCAGCAACTCAAAGTGGTATTCTGTCTCCCAGGCTTCTAGCTGCCGGGGCGGGACGAAACAGAAGGGGATAATCCGGGTATCGTCCTGCCGTAGCTGGCCGGCCACGCAGCGCCAGTTGGACGGCATTCGCCGTTCCCGCCCCCCGCGCGGGTAAGTCGACAGCGAAAAGGTCCACCAGAGCTGTTGTAGCGGCGCGTTCAGGTCCACGGTCTTGTCTGCCGTCTCGGGTCGCTCCAGGTGCACCCTCCCTTCCCCCAACAGGAGGCGCCGACCACTATGCCATCGTTGCTTGAAGGTGTTTTCGGCCAGCCAGCCGAAGAATAGGCTGAGCGGCAGGGCGCCGAAGCAGGCGAGAATTCCGGGCGCGGCCAGTTGCGGCGCCACTGTTGCCAGCAGCCAGCGAACGAGAAAGTAACTGAGCCACAGGGCGACGAAGAGAATGGCGACAGTGGCCACGCGCAGGCCGGTGTGCTCGGGGTCAACGTGGATGACGAGTGGTTCTGATTTTGTCATAGCAAATGGCAAGGAGGCCAGAGCTGCCGGACCGGCAACGGTACTCTGCAGACCGGCCTGTCCAGGATGGGAAACAGGTTGAGCAGATGGTAATCGGAGTAAGGGGTTTTGGCAAGTTTGGGGATGGCGCTCAGATGCAATGAGCCGTCCATTGTGTTAAAATGCAGACCAGGGTGGGAGAAAAGCAACGAATAGCCAAAGGATTCGCGGCTACAATGATTGAGAACAGGCTTAGAGGTAAGGGAATTGTGCTATGAACTACCGTGATCGAATCGTCCGTGATCCTCAAATATGTGGCGGAGCACCAGTCGTTCGCGGGACACGGGTGCCGGTGCGAACGATTCTGGCCAGCCTTGCAGCCGGTGACTGGATAGACGATATCCTAGCAGACTTTCCTACTCTATCTGAGGAAGACGTGCGCGCAGTCATTGCTTTTGCAGCCGAGTCGACTGAAGAAGATATGCCCGTTTCGGCTGTACCACTGGTGTGATGCGGATCAAACTGGACGAGAATCTGCCAGTTCGACTGAAAGAGACGCTGGCACAATTTGGACACCAGGTTGATACCATCCCGGAAGAAGCACTGGGGGGTGCCGATGATTCTGCAGTCTGGGAGGCGGCACAGGCGGAAGAAGCGTTTTTTATCACCCAGGACCTTGATTTTTCGGATGTAAGGCAATTTGCTCCCGGGTCCCACTATGGTCTGTTACTCGTCCGCCTGACAATCCCCAGCCGGAAGGCGCTCATTGATTCCGTTGAACAGCTATTCACAACGGAAGCAGTTGAAGAGTGGGTAGGTTGCTTTGTAGTGGCAACGGGGCTGAAGGTGCGCGTTCGCCGTCCTGATTGATTCAAGGGCCGGCGACGGCGGGAGTCCGGAGAGTGGCTACGGTGGAGCAGCGGAACGATATTCATCCCAGATGTGCCGCAGCACGGCCGGGAGGTCGGAGCCGCCCCGCAACAGGTCGACGGCGTAGGGACCGACATCGACCTCGCGTTCAACTAACACGCGCAGGGGATCGGCCAGACCCTGGTTGCCCAGGAGCAAGGCGCCCACCAGGCGCCCGCCCTCCACACCGACGCGAACGACGTTCGGCCCATGCCGGTCCCAGGCGGAGAAGGCGTGGCTGCTGAAGGGAGTGGTCCAGACGTTGCTGGCACCGCGGGAGAGGTAGGCAGCATCCTGTTGCTCCTGCCGCTCGCGCCGGTCACTGCTGCCAATCTGGCCAATCACGGTCAGATGGAGGCCAAAGAGCAGGGCCGCGTTAAAAGGGCTGCCCTTTTCGTAGGGGAATGTGGGTGCGCGCCCATGAGCCACGTCGACCATGTTGTGCCCGGCTGCCCGCCCTTCGTGGATGGCACTGGGCCAGAGGATGTCGAGTTGGGCCTGGCCGGTCCAGCGATCGGTGACCTGGGCCACGTCTCCAGCAGCAAAGAGGGTGGGCACGCTGCTCTGCAGATAGGGATTGACGAGAATGCCCCGGTCCCGGGTAATCTGCGGTAGCTCCCGCACCAGCGCCAGGTTGGGGCGGACGCCGATAGCCACGGTCACCAATTGGCACGCCAGCCGCGCTCCGCTCTGGAGGCGGACGGCGGCGACCTGACCGCGCCGCCCCACGACTTCCACCACCTCCGCCTGGTAGTGGAGGTCGATTCCCAGGCCACGGACGTGCCGGTCGATAATGCCGGACTCTTCCGGCGTGAAGAGGCTGGACCAGAGACGCTCCCTGCGCTGCAGAAAATGGACGTGCAGGCCGCGGGCATGCAGGCCTTCTGCCAGTTCCATCGCGGTGATACCGCCTCCGACAACCACGGCCGCGCGCGCCCGCCGGGCCAGGCGGATGATGTGGGTGGCGTCGTCCAGGGAGTCAAAGGTGACCACGCCGTGGAGGTCGCCGCCGGGGAAAGGCGGTGGCACCGCCCCGGCACCGGTGGCCAGCAGGGCCACGTCGTAGGAAAGCGCGCCGCCTGCCTTGAGAAAGGCCACCTGCCGCTCCGGCTCCAGGCGTTCAACCGTGTCGTGGCGCAGGTTCAGGCGGTGCTCCCGGTAGAAGGCGGCGTCGCGGGAGACTAGCTGCCCGGCCGGTACCTGGCCCATCAGATAGTAGGCGATGCCGGGACGAGAGTAAAAGAGGTGAGGCTCGCGGGTAACGATGGTTACCCGGCCGGAGGGATCCCGTTTGCGGACAATTTCGGCGGCGCTGAGGCCGGCAGCGCCGTTGCCGACGATCAGGTAGTGGGGCATGGGGGGATAGTGGGCGGTGGACAGTGATCAGTGATCAGAAAATGGGTCATGTTGCGCTTTCCAGTTGCAGGGAGTCGGGAAGGGCGTGGGGATTGACTTCCAGGCGATTGTCGTCACGGACGAGGATGGCCGGGCCCCAGCGCAGGGTGCCGCGGGGACACTTCTCGACGCAGGCACCGCAGGCGATGCAACGGGGGTCGGTGACGTTCTGGCCGCGGCGGGCGTACTGGCGCACTTCGATGCCCACGGGACAATTGTAGCCACAGATGCCACATTGGACACAGCGAGTGGCATCGCCGGTAACCTGGAGCAACCCGTCGAGCGCCCCCTGGGGCACATCGTAGGCGGGTTGTGGTTCAGATTGAAAGAGGGCGCGCAGCTTCTGGATAATCAACATTCAGGACAGTGCACCATAATAGATAGTGGCGACGATGTGAACGGTCATCGCCGTAAACAGGGTCAGGCCCAGCGGGATGTGGGCGGTATGCCAGTAACCCATCAATTGCCGCGCCGCTTTGAGCGAGCGAATCTGGCGCTGGAGCTGCCGTTGTCGCTGTAACATCTGCTCAATCTCGCCCAGCCGGGCCTGTTCTTCTGCCTGCAAGCCGCGCAGGGCAGCCCGCAGGCGGCGCCGTTCGCGCCACTCGTAGAAGCGGCGTCCCAGTACCTCCAGCAGGCCCGCGTCGGCAGCAGTGGCAGCGGCGAGGGCAGACTCTTGGGCGGCCAGCGCCCGGATGCGGGCGGATTTTCCGGCCGACCACGCCTGGAGCTGTTCCTGCTGCCGGGCCACTTCTGCTTCCAGGGCACGGCGGTCCACTTCGGCACCGGCCAGGTTGCGGGGCACGGCTGTATAAATGTAACGTCCCAGGAAGCCGCTGGCAACTACCAGGGCCGTCAACAGCATGGTCAGCCCGGCAAGCCCGCGGAACTCCAGGCCGGTGTGCATCAGCACCAGGGCCGGGCCGGTAATGCCGGTGAAGATGTGAAAGGCCAGCCAGTTGCGCATCCGGCCGGCATTGAAGAAGGGCAGCCGCTTGCGCGCGCTGTAGAGTACCTCTGTCATCACCATCAGCGTCGCGCCCAGAACGCCCAGGCTGTGCCCAAAGGGGTGTCCACCTGCGGGAATGGCCAGCAGCTCGTAGACAATGTAGACGGCTGCCAGCAAGAGGACGACGAAAAAGCTCAGGCGTAGTTCCAGATTCTCCTCCATCTAGCCGCCATCCTCCTCATCCTCTTCGTCTTCCTCATCCTCTTCATCCACCTCGTCCTCTTCATCGTCCCGGCCACCGCCATCATCCTCGTTGCCGCCCCCTTCATCCTCATCCGGCTCGCCCTCATCCTGCTCGTCCTCATGCTCGTCATCCTCGTCGGCATCGTCCCAATCGGCTGTGGCGTGACACTCGGAGCATTGGGGCACCGGGTTGGGATGCTCGTCCAGCTCATCAGGGGGCACGCTGTGGCAGGCCCGGCAGTCGGTGAGACCAGAGTGGCTGAAGACGACAGTGTGCCAGTCGCCGGTGCTGACGTGGCAGCTAGAGCATTGACCGGGGAAGTGGCCGGCGGGAGCGGTGGCGCTGTGACAGCTCCGGCAATCGGCGAAGCCGGTGTGGTTGAAGACGACGGTATGCCAGTCGCCGGTGCTGACGTGGCAGCTAGAGCATTGACCGGGGTAGTGGCCGGCGGGCGCGGTAGCACTGTGACAGCTCTGGCAGTCGGCGAAGCCGGTGTGATTGAAGACGACGGTATGCCAGTCGCCGGTGCTGACGTGACAGTTAGAGCATTGGCCGGGGTAGTGGCCGGCCGGCGCGTCAGCACTGTGACAGCTCCGGCAATCGGCGAAGCCGGTGTGGTCGAAGAGCACGACGTGCCAGTCCGCCGTATCGACGTGACAGGTGGCGCACTCTCCCTCGAAGTGAGCGGGCGGCCGGTCGGGCAGGTGGCATTCCTGACAGAGGGTCACGTTGGCGTGATTGAAGGTAGCAATGGTCCAATCTTCCGTATTCCCGTGACACTCCGCACATTCACCCGCGAAATGGTCCGGCGGCCGTTCCGGTTCGTGGCAGCCGGCGCAGGTGGTAACCTCCACATGGTCAAAGCGGAACGGTACCCAGTTGGCGATCAGGTGGCACTCGGAACACTCGCCGGAGAAATGGTCGGGCGGCGCCGTGTGGCAGTTGCTGCAGGCCGGGGGCAGGCCGGCATAGGTATCTTCCCGGTGGCAGTCGCCGCAATCAACGGCAGCGTGGCCGCCGGTCAGGGGGAAGAGGCTATGGTCCACGTCGCCGATGAAGGGCACGGGGAGGGAGCCATCGAGGACGACCGTCCCCGGCCCGGTAGCGGCTGGCTCTCCGGCCTGGAGACCCAGCCGGGCAGCGAGGGCGTTAACGGCCGGCAATACGGGATCCAGCCCGGCCACAATCTCGGCAGCATCGGCAAGCATAGCACGCTGCCGGGCCTGTAGCCGGCTCTGTTCCGCTGCCGGGGCGGCAGCCACAGCCGAGCCTGCGCGGTCCAGGGCAGCCACGAAGGCATCGACGGCAGCCACCAGGGCCTGTTGGCCGGCGGCAGCGGCGACATCGTCGAGACGGCGGGCGGCGAGGTCAAGGGTCCGGTCTGCCTTGCGCGTGGCCCCGGCGGCGAGGGTGAGGGAGAGCGCCTCGGCCCGGGCCTGGAGGGGGTAGAGGACGTGTCCGGGCCGGAAGGGATGGCGTTCCAGGAGGAAGGTCAGGCTACCGGCGAAGAGGACAACCAGGATAATGAAGGCGCTAAAGAGCAGCAAAGCTTTGCGCATCAGGTTTCTCCTTCATCTTCGCGCCCGGTGGGGTGGCAGGCAACGCAATCTTCGAACTGAAGGATTCCTTCTTCGACGTGTTCTTCGCGGATCCCGGCCGGGTCGTGTTCGTGGCAGTTGTAACAGGTGTAGACGGTATATCGTTCTTCGTGGCAGGTCTGGCATTCCTGGCGACCCTCGTCGCCGTGATCCAGGGGGAAGGTATGCTGGCCGAGGCGGGCGGGCTGCCAGGCCTGGGCCGTGTGGCAACGGGCACAGTCGGTGCCGAAGAGGCCGGCGTGGAGGGCGGGTTCCTGGTGGCAGGCCGCGCACTGTTGCGGGGTGCCGGCGAAAACCCGCTCCTGGTGGCACGACTCGCAACGGAGATCGGCGTGGGCGCCGTCGAGGGGAAAGACGGTGGCGTGCTCAAAATCGGCCATGGTATCCCGGCCGTCGTGGCAGCCGGCGCAATCGTCGCCAAAGGTGGCGCGGTGGCCGGCGACAAACTCCGGATCGGCGCCGCTGTGGCACTCGCGGCACTCGACGCCGGCAGCGGTGTAGGTGTCTCCCCGGTGGCAGCCGGTGCAGTCGAGGGGCGCGCCGTCAAAGTCGACGGTGTGGTGGGCGAGGCTGAAGCCGGTCAGGCGTTGATGGGGAAAGCTGCCGGTGCTGATGCGGGTGAGGGTAGCGCCGGCGCCCCGGTGCTCGGTGTGGCAGGTGGCGCAGCGCCCGGTGTCGGGTAAGAGGCCGTGCAGCCCGTTGCCGGTGGTCCGTTGCTCGGCGACGGTCTGGTGGCAGTGCTCGCAGCGGGCTGCGCTGATCCCCTGCCAGGGTAGATGGCAGGCGTCGCAGCGGTGGTTCAAGGCGGCGTGGCTGGGGACCCCTCCCAGGTTCTCGCCGGTCTCTGCGGCACTCAACGGCCCGGGATTGAAGATGGAACCCCCTGCCAGCCGGACGGCAAGGAGCAAGGACAGCGCCAGCAAGAGGGCTGCGCCACAGCCGGGACGAGAAAAGAAGGGATGCGATCGTCGTGGTTGCATCGTCGTTAAAGTCGGAGAATAGCACGTAAAGTAACGGGCTCGCCCCTAATATAGTACTTTTTTCCTATTAATTGGGCCGGCGGGTGATCAAGGTGATCAAGATGATCATGTTTCACACTTTTTTTGGCGCCCCTGTCCTTTTTTGGTTGGTGAGGACCAGACACAAGATAATAGTATTTTAGCAGATTGGGATGGGTGTAGCCTGTGAAAAAGGGGTGAAGGGATGGTGTTTGGATGTACTGCCCTTCCATTGTGTCAGGATGCATGTGTCAGGATGCAGACAAGGGCGGGAGAAAAACAGCGAACAGCACATCCAGTTGCTAGAAAATCGGGAATATTCGGGTTATAATGGTATTTATTGTACCTGATTCTCGAATTGGACTGAGCCAGATTCGGAGGGAAGAATGGCTCAAGCGAGGCAGATACGGCGAAACAGGGTGGAGAGTTACCGGATCGGCCCGAGCGTGACCCGCCCGGGGGTCGTCATACCCTGGAGCCCCCCACAGTACGTTTTCCCTTACCCCCAAACGACATTCACACGTTCATCGATAGATGGCAAGGCATCGTGTCTGAGATTGTGAACAGGCAGGTGGACCGGAGCAATCGTGCAACCGGTATCCTTATTGCAAGAGTTGAAGGAGGGTAACGATATGGACTTCTGGAACGATACGCTAAACGTGGCGGGTACTTTTATACCACGCCTGCTGGGCGCGCTGGCGATCCTGCTGGTCGGCTGGATCATCGCACGGCTCCTGGCCGGCCTAACCGGCCGGCTGCTGCGACGGACCGGGATCGATGACCGGGTCGCGCGGTTCATGAAGGATGAGCCTGGGGCCGAAGGGTCGCCGATCAGGACTGAACATTGGATCTCCCAGATTGTCTTCTACCTGGTGATGCTCTTCGTGCTGATCGCCGCGCTACAAACGCTGCGATTGACGCTCATCACCGACCCGCTCAACCAGATGCTGGCTCAAGTGATGAGTTTCCTGCCGCGGCTACTCGGCGCCGCAGCGTTGCTCCTCATCGCCTGGGTCGTCGCCACCGGCCTGAAATTTCTGGTGGTTCGCCTGTTGGGCGCGTCCGCGCTGGGAGAGTGGCTGGATGACCGGGCCGGCGTCGACCGAGAAAGCGGGGCCAGCCTGGCGCAGTCAGTGGGCGAAGCAGTTTATTGGCTGGTCTTCCTCCTTTTCCTGCCACTGATCCTGGACGCCCTGGCGCTGGAAGGATTGCTGTTACCGGTCCAGGATCTGCTGAACGAGCTACTGGGCTTCCTGCCCAATCTCTTTGGCGCCGCCCTGATCCTGGCTGTGGGCTGGTTTGCAGCGCGGATCGTGCAGCGCATCGTGGCCAATCTGCTGGCGGCGTTTGGCGTGGACGCCCTGAGCGAACGCGTCGGACTCGGCGGCATTCTGGGCGAACAACGGCTATCGAGCGTGATCGGCATTGTGGTGTACGTGTTGATCATTATTCCAGTGGTCATCGCCAGTCTGAATGCGCTGGGCCTGGATGCGATTACCGAGCCAGCCAGCAACATGCTGGGCAACATGTTGGAGGCACTGCCGGCTGTCGTTGCAGCGACGCTGGTCCTGGTTATCGCCTATGTGGTCGCGCGGCTGGTCGGGGGCTTGATCACCAGCGTTCTGGAAGGCGCAGGCTTTAACAATGTGCTGGCCCGCCTGGGTCTTGGTACTGCTGTTGCCGGCGGGCGCTGGACGGCGGCTGAGTTTGTGGGTTACCTGGTGCAGGTGGCAATTCTGCTCTTCGCGGCGATTGAGGCCGCGGATCTACTGGGATTCGAGGGCGTTGCCTTGCTGCTGACAGACTTTACCGTATTTGCCGGGCAAATTATCATGGGGCTGATTGTATTGGCCGTGGGCCTCTTCCTGGCCAACCTGGCTGCAGACGTTATCCGCGGCAGCGATATGCGCCATGCCGACCTGCTGGCGATGGTTGGCCGCGTCGCCATCCTGCTGCTGGCCGGGGCAATGGCGTTGCGCCAGATGGGGCTGGCTAACGAGATCGTCAACCTGGCCTTTGGCCTGCTCCTGGGCGCCGTTGCCGTCGCGGCCGCCCTGGCCTTCGGGCTCGGCGGGCGGGAAGTGGCCGGCCGCGAACTGGAGAAGTGGCTCGCATCTGTGCGCGCGGAACCTGACGTGGAGACAGGCTCGTTCGACGAGGAACCGGCTGCCGGAGCAGGAGGTGTCGACCTGCCCGGCTAGTAGATGAGTCATGAATGAAGCCGGCTGTTAGCGAGGCCAGAGAAGAGCCTTAAACGACCATCGCAGCACCCCGACAGGTCTGGAGACTCGTCGGGGTGCTGCCGGATTGGGGTGCGAGTTTGTTGAGGGTGTCCAGACCTGCCGCCGTAGATCGGTCGGGTGATTGGCTGCGGCAATGCAATGGCTCGGGCCGGTCTCTGACCGTGGCCCGTTGGTAGCTCGGTCGGGAGACCGGCTACAACAGAAGGTCAGGAGAACCGGCTACAACAGAAGGTCAGGAGAACCGGCTACAACAGAAGGTCAGGAGACCGGCTACAGCAGA
>Ga0207752_1000451_pt1 | contig 19188 bp, 21 predicted proteins | sample Pon2CUnioCityCA_6_FD_187272 | JGI IMG/M metagenome (GOLD analysis project Ga0207752, IMG submission 187272) | Marine sediment microbial community from Union City, CA, USA - Pond 2C Sediment 2 (SPAdes) | ecosystem: Environmental > Aquatic > Marine > Intertidal zone > Salt pond sediment ...
GAGCGGAGCGCCCCCGGCGAACCAACGGTCCGTTCGGTACCTAAGGTCGGCCGCAACGATCCCTGCCCCTGCGGCAGTGGGCGCAAATACAAGCACTGCCACGGCCGGCCCGGCCACTGAGATAGAGAATCATCTCAGAATCTGCCCAAATTATGAGGAGAAGGGGATTCTCAAATCCCCGGCTCAGGCACCCCCAGCGGCCACCAGAGCTGGACCGTCGTCCCCTGGTCCAGGCCCGGGCTCTGCAGCTCAATCCGGCCGCCGTAAGCGTAGACCACCGCCCTGACCAGCGCAAGTCCCAGACCAACACCTTGAACCTCGCGGCTGCGCGCCTTGTCCGCCCGGTAAAAGCGCTCGAAGACGTGAGGTAGATCGGTCGCTGCAACCCCCCGGCCGGTATCGGAGACGGTCACGTGCAGACTATCTCCGTCCATGGCCAGGCGGCACCTCACTTCCCCCCCGGCCGGCGTATACTTCAGCGCGTTATCCAGCAGGTTGCGGAAGACAACCCGCAGATGGTTGAGGCCTGCGCAGACGGCCGGCAGATCCGGCGGCGCCTGCAGCATTACCTTTATCCCTTTCGCCTCGGCTTCCGGCGCCATCTCTGCCAGCAGGCTGCGCAGCATGCGGGCCACGTCTATTTGCTCCTGTCCCGGCCGGGCGCGCCCGCTATCCAGCCGGGAAAGCAGGATCAGGTCCTGAACCAGGCCCGAGAGACGGCGAACCTCGTCGTCAATTTCCGCGATATACTGCCGGGCCGTGTCTTCATCCAGGGCTCCTTCGCGCAATGCCTCGCTCCGCAGACGCACCGTGGTCAGCGGCGTACGCAGTTCGTGGGAGGCGTTACTGGCAAACGCCCGCTGCTCTTCCAGCATCGCCTGCACCTGTCCGGCCATGTGGTTGAAAGCCGCTGCAACCTCGCCCATCTCGTCGCTGCGCACCGGTACCCGGGCCTCCAGGTCGCCGCCGGCTACCTGCAGGGCGGCATCGCGCAGGCGCGCCAGGGGCCGCGTCAGGGAGGCTGAGAGCCAGAGGCTGGCCAGCACGCCCAGCAGGGCCAGGGCCAGCACGCCCCCTCCCAGGGTTAACCAGCGCTGGACGACCAGGCGCCGGGCCGATTGCAGCGGTGCGACAATCTGGAGCACGCTGATCACCCGCCCGTCTTCCAGAACGGGCGCTGCCGTATAGATCATCGTCGTGCCCCCTTCGGCGCGCGTCTCATAAGTGGTGCGCCCGTCGAGCGCGGCCGCGACCTCCGGCCGTTCTCCCCGGTCAATGGGAAGCGCCGGCCCGTCGCTGGCCAACCAGGCTCGCCCATTGGCATCAAGCAGGATCAGGCGGGCATCCAGCTCCGTGGCGTACGCTTCCAGGCGCCCGCTCAGGGCGTCCTGGCGTAACTCCCCTTCCCGGAACTCCTCCACCGGCTCGTGCAGCGCCCGCGCGATCAGCCCTGCCTGGACCACCAGGTTGTTCTCGTAATCTTCTATGGCGCTGCTCTCGATCTGGCGCCCGGCGAACAGGGCCAGGCCACCGAAACCGATCAGGATCAGGCTCAAATAGGTGAGTAGCAGCCGGGCGCGCAGGCTCACGTCGCCGTCTCCGGGGCGACGAAGCGGTAGCCAACACCGCGCACCGTCTGGATGTAGCGGGGCTCTCCCGGCTCGTCTTCCACCTTCTCCCGCAACCAGCGGATGTGCACGTCCAGGGTGCGCGTGTCTCCCAGCCACTCGGTACCCCAGACTTCGTCGAACAGGTCGGCGCGCGATACCGCTTCCCCCGCCCGGGACATCAACAGACTTAACAGTTCATACTCCTTGTAGCGCAGGGTCAGCTCTTCATTACCCTTGAATGCCCGCCTTTGCGCCAGCTCAAGGCGCAATTCCCCTGCCTCCAATTTCTCCCCCTCATCCTGGGTCTCCCGATCCAGTTGAACCCGGCGTAGCAGCGCGCGCAGACGGGCCAGCAGCTCCCGCGTGCTGAACGGTTTGGCGACGTAATCGTCGGCGCCCAGCTCCAGCCCCAGGATCCGGTCCACTTCATCGCCCAGCGCGGTCAGCATGAGGATCGGTACGGCGCTATGCTGGCGTAACGCACGGCATACCTCCCACCCGTCCATCTCCGGCATTAACACGTCCAGGATGACGGCATCAGGCTCCTCGGCCAGAGCCAGGGCCAGTCCCTGCCGTCCGTCGTGGGCAGTCGTTACCTCGTAATTGGCCTGGCGCAGCGCTCTCGCCAGGGGGCCGGTGATCAACTGGTCGTCGTCGATAAGCAGGATGTCGGTCATCTTCTAGCGGGCTCCGTATATTGTCTGTTCCTTCGATTATACCATCGCCGTCCGGCTGGGAGTTAAGTTGAGGTAAAAGCTGCCTTAAATCGATGTTAAATCTTCTTGCCTGCCTGGCCAGACGTCCATCCCCTTCACACATTTAAGCTCGATTTAATAATCTTTAGCCTCGCTTTAACAACCGGCCGGCTTTTTTTCGCTATCCTGTGCATATCGTTTCGAAGAACAGCGATGGAGGTAAAAGATGAATCGTAACAATCGTCTGTATGGTATCCTGGCGGCGGGCGTGCTCACCGGCCTGGTGTTGGCGGTGATTGTCGCCTTTAGCTGGGGGCAGCGCAACGAGATAGAAGCGGCAGAATCCGCACCGGTGACCCTCACCCTGCCCGCGGAAGACCCGCCGGACACTGTCGAAGGTCTTCGGACTGAGAACGAGCAGCTCCGCGCAGCGCTGGCCGTGTACCAGGAGCGAGAGGGGACATACCGGGCGCAACTGGAAACCGCCAACCAGACAATCCTGCAACTGCAGCAGGACTCGGGGACCCGTTATCAGGAGTATGAAGACGACGATGAGTACGAGGAGCATGAGGACGAACACGAAGAGTACGAAGACGAGCACGAAGAACACGAGGAAGAGCACGAGTACGATGACTGATAATCGCCGGGCTGCAAAGGTGCGCGCGATTCGCTGGATGAAAGGCGTGCTGGTGGCCGGCAGTGTGGCCGCTTCCTTGTTAGGAACGCAGCTTCTCGCCGAGAGAGCGGCGGTAGAGACCCCACCGGCTGCGGTACTCCCCGCCCAATCGGCGCAGGGACCGGCATGGCAGCAGGCACCTTCCCGGCCGGAATTGGAACTTGGCCCGGTACCGACGGCCGCGGCCCCCTTACGGCCCGTCGCCCGCAGCCGCTCCTCCCGTTGAGGCGAAGATGATCGCCCAAAGCGAACGAACGATGATCGAGCCCTTAACAAGCACTGGCCAGCCCGGGCCGCACCCCTGGCCCACCCATCAGTTCAGGGCCATGGGCAGCCAGATCCAACTCTGGCTGGATGGCGAAGAAGCGCAGGCGAACCCCTTCTTCCGGCGGGTGGAAGTGCTCTTTCGCCGGGTGGAGGCCCGCCTGACGCGGTTCTCCGGCCACAGTGAATTGTCCCGGCTGAACGCCCAACCCGATGCGTGGGTGCCTGTCTCGGCACTGCTCTGGGATGTGCTGCAACACGCTCTGCGCCTGGCCCGGGAGACTGGCGGCCTCTTTGACCCGACGCTTCTTCCGGCGCTGGAGGCGGCCGGCTATACCGCATCCTTTGAAGAGTTGGCGCAACGGCGCTCGGCGCCGGCTGGGGTAACTCGCCCCGGTTGTTGGACAGAAGTACGCCTTGATCCAGAACGACAGGCCGTGTGGTTACCGGCCGGGGCGCGTCTCGACCTGGGAGGAATCGGCAAGGGCTACACCGCCCAACTGGCGGTTGATCTCCTGGCAAGCGCCGGGCCGGCATTAGTCGACGCCGGTGGCGACCTGGTGGCCGGGGCAGCGCCGCGCGATTTTCCCGGCTGGCCGGTGGCCGTCGCTTCTCCCGGCGGCGAAGCAGCCCCAGACCTCTTCCATCTCTGGTTGGCGCAGTCCGCCCTGGCCACTTCGGGTATCGATTACCGCCGCTGGCAGCAGGCGGGAGAGCCGGCCCACCACCTGATTGATCCCGCCACCGGCCGGCCGGCGGAAAGCGACGTAATTACGGCGACGGTACTGGCGCCTGAAGCGACGACGGCCGAAGCGTGGGCGACAGCAGCCCTCATCGCCGGCCGGGAGCGTGGCCTGGCGCTGTTACTTGAACGCGATCTGGCCGGAGCGCTTACCGGGCCCGCCGGCAGAACAGAGCTCTCACCGCGGCTGGCCGCACACATCGTCTGGCCCGTTCTGTAAGCGCTCAGATTTGCCTGACTACGACCGGCGCGAATGACCGGAGACAACATGGCTTCACTGGAGATTAGTCACGAAAAAATGAGATGGCCCAGCCGCCTGGCTGTCTTCTTGCTAAGCACACTGGCCGGTGTTCTTGTTGGCGGCATGTTATTACTCTTGTGGCGCACCCTGGCTGCAGCCGCAGCACCGGCAATATTGGGTGAGAAAGGTGCCTGGTATCTCTCTCGTTCTACGGGAACCGTTGCCTATCTTCTTCTCAGCGCCTCCACTGTCTGGGGTCTACTTTTAAGTAGCAAGATCGTCAAAGAAGCTGTGCCGGCAGCGGTGGCCCTCGCCCTGCATAGCGCCCTCGCCTGGCTGGCAGTCGCGCTCTCCGGGTTCCACGCCTTTGTCCTCCTTTTTGACGGCTACTACGCTTACCGGCTCCTGGATCTGCTCCTGCCCTTTGCCGGGCCTTACCGGCCGGTTTGGGTCGGCCTTGGCATTGCCGGCTTCTACCTCGTTCTTCTTACCTCTGCATCCTTTTCCTGGCGTAAACGATTGGGCCACCACTGGTGGCGGCGGCTCCATCTGCTAACTTTCGTCGCCTATATCCTGGTGACCGTACACGGATTAGCTGCGGGGACCGACAGCGACGACCCGGGGATGATGCTCCTCTACGCGGCTAGCGGCCTGCTGGTGCTCTTCCTGACGAACTATCGTTTGCTTGCCGGTCGTTGACGGGAGAGAGACAAGATGCCGGGACAGTTTCCCGGGCACCCTGCTCTCCTGAACTTCCTAATCTTCGAGGCGCGGGATCTTGAACTCCTGGCCCGGGTAAATCATTCCCGGATCCTCCCCAATCACCTCTTTATTCGCCTCGTAGATGGCCATCCACTTGTCGCGGGCCGGCGAATCATAGTAGCGAAGGGCAATCCCGCTCAGTGTATCTCCCTTCTGCACTGTATAAGTGTCGATATACTTCTCTTCTTCCTTCTCCTCACCAGCCGGTGCTGCCTTGCTTCGTGCCTGGGCATACCCCTTTTCCATCTTCTCTCTTAAGGATTCTTCACCTTTTTCTTTGCCGACTGATGCATCTTTTTTCTCTGCCACTGTTGTTCCTCCTCGTATCAAGTAAATTGGTGGTTGCCAGGATATTCTCTCCTGCTGCGCTGCCCACGTCTCCGAAGATGACAGAACGTGGAAGACGAAAACAACCTGATCACAGTGTAGCCGACAGACGTAAGACGATCAAGTTAGGGGTCAAGGGTTCGCGAAGTCCCGGTCACCGGCCGTCGCTCACTTGTCTCTTCTTCGCCAGATAAAGGTGGACGCTGCCCCAGCCGCCGATCTCGCGCTCACTGAAGGCGAAATCAAACGCCCGGAATAGCGGTTCCAAGTCACGAACGATATCCCCCTGAATATTGACTGGTCGGAATGCTTGAATTGTAGAGAAGTGCCCGGTGGCCGTCGATTGTAACTCACCGGTTGGTCGGTCCGACCATTGGTGATAAAGTGTCTTGAAGTTGACGAAGCTCACCTCCGAATCGTGAAATTTGGCACTATCGGTTACCGCATCTTCATTGTATAATCGATCAGGCAAGTGTGTATCCCGGTTTCGGTAACGTCAGTGTCACCCGGGGTGATGCATAGTATACAGCACGGGATAGAGCCGTCCGTCGTTTCAGGATCACCCAATTGGTACCGGTTACCTTTCCGGAAGTCCGGAGGTCGTGACATGCACTCGGATCATGAACTGTCAGCACTTGATCGCGTGCGGCAGGCGGAGGCAGAGGTCGCAGGCCGCATTGCGGGGAGTCGTGAGGCAGCGGAGCAACTGGTTGCCGGGGCCAGGGAGCAGGCGGACGTGCTGCTTGTGGAGTCACAGGAAGCGGGGAAACGTAGGGGGCAAGCCGAATACCGCCGGTTAATGCTTAAGGCTCAAGATGAAGCACGCGCCATCTGTCTCGAGAGCCAGCACCAGGTGGAGGCACTTCGACGCGCTGAGGATACTTACATGGACCGCGCAGTCCGGCGCGTCGTGGCGATTATCACCGCAGCCGAGGAGGAGACCCCGTGAACGTCGAAATGCTTCCACTCCAGCTCGTGGGGCTCAAAGAGAACCTGCATGCTGCTATCCGGACGCTGCGCGACGTGGGCTGTGTCCAGATCGATGATCTGGCCGAGGCGCCCGAAGTCGCTGCGCGCCCTCTTTCGCTTGACAGGAAAACGTTGCGTGCGCAGGAAGAACTGGGCGTCCTGGTGGCCCGAATCGAGGGCCTGCTGGAGATGTTGGGTCACACTGACAAGGATAGCGCCCACCCGGTCGCTGCCCAACCCTGCGAGGCACCGACGGCTGCAGCCTGTCTGGAAGAAGCACGCCAGGGGCTTGAGGCCTTGTTGCCCAGGGTCCAGGAATTGACTGCGCGCCGTGACAGGCTGCAGGCGGAACTATCCTCTCTGCCGCGTTATGAAACGACGTTGCGGAAGTTGCTGCCCATGATCCCCCCGGGCGCCTATGACCCGGAGAATGTCACCGTAGGTTTACTGGTCAGCCGCACCCATGTCGGGGTCCTGGACTCGATTGGCAGGCGGATCATGGACCTCACAGCCGGCCGGGCCGAAGTTGTCGCCAGCGATGTCGACGCAGTTACGAGGGCAATGCTCGTTGTCTTCCCGGCAGCGTACACTGCTGACACTGAGAGTATTTTGGGCCAGGAGGATGTCTCGCGTCTGCGGCTGCCGGCACGCCTCGGGGAAGGGCCGCCAGATGTGGTTCTGGAAAAGCTCCACCGCCGGATGAGTGCAATCCCGGGTGAGTTGCAGGAAATCGAGCAGGCGTTAAGCATTCTCGCGGCTGACTGGATCCAGCGCCTGTTGACCTGGCGTGCTGTTTTGCGAGAGGAGATTGATAGTAACAGCGTGCTCTCCCGCTTTGGCGAAACCGATTCGACGTTCGTTCTCGTCGGTTGGGTGCCCAAAGAGGCGTTCGCCGAAGTTGAGGCAGCGCTGCGGGATGAGGTGGGAGAGGAGCTGTTTATTCAGCCGTTGCCGTTGACGCCGGAGCTTAAGGATCGGGCACCGGTGTGCCTGAAGAACCCGCGTCCCGCCCGTCCCTTTGAGAGTCTGGTCTCACTGCTGGCATTGCCACGCTACGGCCATACCGATCCTACGCAGTTGATGGCTTTCTTCTTGCCCATCTTCTTTGGCATGATCCTCGGCGATGTGGGGTATGGTGCCCTGCTGCTTATTCTGGCGCTTTTCCTCATCCGGAAATTCGACCGGGGCGTGGCGCGAGATGTGGCCGTCGTACTGGCCATGGGCTCTGGGTGGGCTATTGTCTTTGGTTTTCTCTATGGAGAGTTGTTTGGCACCCTGGGCGAAGAGATTGGCATGCACGCGTTGTGGTTCGACAGGGCCAGCGCGGAACATGTCTCCTCGCTACTCATTATGAGCCTGGTAGTCGGCGCCGTGCACATCACCCTGGGCCTGCTCATTGGAATCTGGGAGGCGGCGAGAGACCGCAGCCGTTCGCATCTGTTGGAGCGCGGAGGCATGCTGCTGGGCCTGATAAGCCTGTTCTTGATCGTCGCCGTGGCAGTAGAGTATCTGCCCCAGGGTTTTATGACCCCGGCAATTGCCGGGATGATCCTGGGCATCATCTTGCTTGGCAGTTCTCTGGGGTGGTTAGGCCTGGTGATGGGGCCGATCGAATTTATTGGGCTGATCGGCAATGTTCTGTCTTACCTGCGTATTGCCGCGATCGGCCTCGCATCCGTCTATCTGGCGAAAGTGGCCAACGATCTGGCCGGCATGGCGGGTAGCCTGCTGGTAGGCATCATCCTGGCGACGTTGATTCATGCCCTCAATCTGGTACTGGCTGCCTTTAGCCCTACCATTCACAGCCTGCGTCTCCATTACGTCGAGTTTTTCCGTAAATTCTATGAAGGTGGCGGGCGTGCTTACGAGCCGTTCCGCAGTACGATTCGCTAGGACATGTCTGGCGGGAGCGAAGGTGACAACAGAAGATCGATTAGTGTCCGCAATGATGGAGATAGGACAAGGAGATAGAAAAATGGAAGTCAGTGGTTTGGGACCCGGTTTAACAGCGATCGGGGCCGGTCTGGCGGTAGGTCTGGCCGCGATTGGCACTGGTCTGGCCCAGGCGCGCATTGGCTCTGCCGGTGCAGGCGTGATTGCCGAGAAGCCGGAGGCTCTGGGGACAATCATCTTGTTGGTGGCGATTCCCGAGACAATGGTCATTCTGGGGTTTGCCGTTGCCGCGATGGTGCTCCTGTTAGGGGGTTGAGATGAGTCTCGAGGCAATCCTCACTGCCATTCGTGCCTCAGGTGACAGGCAGGTGAGCGAAATTGAGGTAGAGGCCCAGAACCAGGTGGGCGACCTGCTGGCAGAAGCACGCCAGGAGGCGGAAAAGGCGCAAGAGGATGCGTGGAAACGGGCCGTGATGCCCGCCTATCGTGAACGCGCCCGGATCATTCATCGTGCGCGTCTGGAGCGGTTGCGCACGGTCGGCGATGCGCGTGAGGCGACCATCGATGCCGCCCTGGCGCAGGTGCGCCGCTCCCTGGCGGAAGTGCGCAATGACGCGGGCTATCCCGATATCCTTCGCCGGCTGACGCAACAGACATTGACCGAGTTGGAAGGGTCGCTGGAGGCTATTGCCCGTGCCCACCTGGAAGCCGATCCGCGGGACGAGACGCTGGTGCGGCAGATTCTGCGTGAACTTGACCTGGAATTGCATGTCAGTTACCGGCTGGAGTGTTGGGGAGGGCTTGTTGCACGCAGCGAGGATGGCCGGATAGTGGTCATCAACACGTTGGAAAGCAGGCTGGAACGTGCGACCCCCTTCCTGCGCCGTTACCTGGCCACCGTGTTTGAAGAAGGAGAAACATTACGGTCGGCTACGAGTATGGAAACGCCCGCCTACGGGCGATGAAATCCCGGCTGCTGACCCGGCGCGAATTGGATAACCTGAGCGAGGCCGGGAACATGCAGGCGTTGATTGCGGACCTGGCCAGGACGCCTTACCGGCGACCGCTGGAAGTGGCGCTGGTACACCTGGTCGGCCGGGAAGCGGTTTCGCGTGGCGTGCGGGCAGAGCTGGAACAGACGTTGGCCAGGATCCACCGCTTTTATGACGGCGATGCGGGTTCCAATGTCGAGCTCGTGTTGCAAGTTTATGACGTGCATAATCTCAAGGCAATTCTGCGCGGCTTGACCAGCCACGCGACGCCGGGTGAGATTGAGGCCGCGCTCTTACCCGTGGGCCAGCTCACCGGTGACATCCTGGCTGAGTTAGCCCGGGCGGCGAATCCGCGGGCAGCCATCGATCTCCTGGCCAGCATGTCGCTCCCGTCAGCGATTCCGCTTCTCCGGTTGCGAGCAGAGCGGCCCGGGGCGGGAACGCTGGAGATGGAAGTGCGCTTGGAACAGTGGTATTTTGAAGAGGCTTTTGCCAGGCTGCAGGAGTCGCGGGACGAGACCCTGGCTGCCGCGCTACGACTGGAGGCGGACCTGACCAACGTGCAGACGGTGCTGCGTCTGGCGGCAAAGCCAGAGGAGCAGGATGCCATTCGCGAGTGGCTGGGCACGGATGAGGTGGGAAGCCTGTTGGTAGGTCCCGGCCGGATACCATTGGCGATGTTGGTGCGCGCCGCCAACCGGGAAACGGTGACCGAAGCGGTACAACTATTGGCGGAGACGGTTTATGCCGGGCCGCTGCAAGCAGCGCTGTCTGTTTATAGCGAGACGGGGCGTTTGAGCAGCTTTGAGCGACAACTGCACCGCTACCGGCTGGACACCCTTGCCCGGCTGATTGCGCGCGATCCGCTGGGAATCGGCGTTGTGCTCGGTTATCTCGCCTTGAAAATCAATGAAGTTAACAACCTGCGCTGGATTGCCAACGGCATTCATCTGCGAATGACGCCGGAAAATATCCGTGCAGAACTGATGTATGCGCCATGAGTCGCCTCCTGATTCTTACCCGACCGGCGTACGTGGCCGGTTTTCGCCTGGCCGGCGTGGATGCCTTTGGTGCTGCCGACGTGGAAGCAGCGGAGGATCTGATCCAGGATTGGCTCCGGTCCGGGGAGGCGGGGCTGCTGGCCATCGACGAAGGCATCCTGGAAAGGATGGCTCCGGCCGTTATTGAGCAGTTGCAGGCAGCGGAGCAGTTGCCATATCTGGCGATCCCCGGTGGCGAACCGTTGGGTCCGGAAGCGTCCCGCCGGGTGCGGATTGCCGGGATGATCAGGCGAGCAATTGGCTTTCACATCACGTTCAAGGGCGAAGAGATTGAGGGCGTAGACTGATGGATGATAAAAGCGGAATAATTACACGGATCGCCGGACCGGTGGTCGAAGCGCGGGGGCTGGACGAGGTGCGCCTGTTTGACGTCGTCCGTGTGGGAGAACTGGGCCTGGTTGGCGAGGTGATCCGGCTGACCGGGATCACGGGCCATGGGGCACAGGCAGCAGATAGCCGGGTTACGACGACGATCCAGGTCTACGAAGATACGGCCGGGATTCGCATCGGGGACCCGGTCAAGAAAACGGGAATGCCCCTGGTGGCCTACCTTGGCCCAGGATTGCTGGGTTCTGTTTTTGATGGGCTGCAACGGCCGCTGGAGAAGCTGGCCGAGCGCAGCGGTGCCTTCATCCAACGGGGTCTCGACGTCTCGCCCTTAACTTTGGCGAAGCGGTGGCCGTTTATGCCGCGGGTGGCCGTAGGCGATATGGTCGGCCCTGGCGACGTCCTGGGGACGGTACCCGAATCGCGCACTATCGAACACCGGATTATGGTGCCGCCGGGACAGGGCGGCCGGGTGGTGGCGATTGAGGAGGGAACATTTACTATTGACGAGGTGGTGGCCGTCATAGAGCCGTCGACTGCTGATAACGGCGAACGGGGCGTCTCTGCTTACGAGATTATGCTCGCACAGCATTGGCCGGTGCGGCAGCCACGCCCCGTGCGCGCCCGGCTGGATCCCCATGAACCTCTGATCACGGGCACGCGGATCATCGATGTTCTGTTCCCGGTGGCGAAGGGCGGTTCGGCGATTATCCCCGGCGGCTTCGGCACGGGGAAGACGGTGACCGAGCATAGCCTGGCCCGCTGGTCAGATGCGGACGTCGTGGTCTACGTGGGTTGCGGTGAACGAGGCAACGAGATGACAGAGGTGTTGGAGGAATTTCCCCAACTGATAGATCCACGCACCGGCGCGCCATTGATGGAGCGGACGGTCCTGATCGCCAATACCTCGAACATGCCGGTGGCTGCGCGCGAGGCCAGCATTTACACAGGGATCACCATTGCCGAATACTATCGCGATATGGGCTACGACGTACTGCTGTTGGCAGACTCAACCTCGCGCTGGGGCGAGGCGCTGCGCGAGATCTCCGGCCGGCTGGAGGAGATGCCAGGTGAGGAAGGGTATCCGGCTTATCTGGCGGCTCGGCTGGCCGAATTTTACGAGCGATCCGGCCGGATCGTTTGCCTGGGTAGCGGTGGTGGGGTTGGCGGAGAGCACCGCACTGGCTCGGTAACAGTGGTCGGGGCGGTTTCCCCTCCGGGAGGAGACTTCTCAGAACCAATGACCCAGAATTCGATGCGCGTTGCCGGCACCTTCTGGGCGCTGGATTATGATCTCTCCCGTCGCCGCCACTTTCCTTCGATCAATTGGACCCGCAGCTACTCCCTCTACTACGTGACTGATTGGTACACGAGCCAGGTAGCCGAAGAGTGGGCTGAGCTGGTAGGCGCGGCGATGGCCCTGTTACAGCGAGAGAGTGAATTGCTGGAAATCGTGCAACTGGTGGGTCCGGATGCGCTGGCCGAAACAGAGCGCGCTGAGCTGGCGGTAGCGCGCATTCTGCGGGAAGATTTCCTGCAACAATCGGCCTACGACGAGATTGACCGCTTCTGTCCGATGGATAAGGCATACTGGATGTTGAAGACAATCATGGCCTTTCACCGGAGGACGATGGATGCGGTTGAAACAGGGCTAGGCGTGGAGCAAATCACCGGCCTGCCTGTCGTTGAGGATCTGGCCCGGTTGAAACAGATCCCCGCGGCACGGGCCAAGGAAGAAACGAAAGAGGTGCTGGAGCGAGTCCGTTCCAGCTTCAAGGAATTGGGAGTGGCTTGACATGCTGAAAGAACGCCTGCCCATTGCCGTACCTGTACTGGCTACCAAAGAGTATCGCACCGTTTCCCAGATCAAGGGACCTCTGATCTTTGTCGAACGGATTGCCGGGGTGGCCTATAACGAGATGGCTGAGATTATCGGCCCGGATGGCGATACGCGCCTGGGACAGGTGTTGGAAGTCGATCAGGACCGTTGTATGGTGCGCCTGTTCGTCGGGACCAGCGGGCTGGATCTGAAGCGCACGCGCGTACGTTTCACTGGCGACGTGGCCCGGCTGGATGTCTCTCTCTCGATGCTGGGCCGGGTGTTTAATGGCACCGGTGAGCCAATCGACGGAGGGCCCCCGATTATTCCGGAGGCATCGTTGGACATTAACGGGGCTCCAATTAATCCCTCGGTCCGTACCCATCCCAGCGAGTGTATCCAGACAGGCGTGTCGGCCATCGATGGCCTTAACACACTGGTTCGCGGCCAGAAGCTGCCAATCTTTTCGGCGGCCGGTCTGCCGGCCAACGAGTTGGCGGCGCAGATTACCTCGCAGGCCCGCGTGTTCGGCCAGGGGGCAGCAGCCGGCGCCGAGCCCTTCGCCGTTGTCTTTGCGGCTATTGGCATCACCCAACGTGAGGCTTCTTTCTTCATCGATCAGTTTCGGGCCAGCGAGGCGATGGACCGCACCGTGCTGTTTATCAATCGCGCTGATGACCCGTCGATCGAGCGCCTGTTGACACCCCGGGCAGCATTGACCGCCGCCGAGTATCTGGCCTTTCACCACCAGCGTCACGTGCTGGTGATCCTGACTGATATTACCAACTACTGTGAAGCGCTACGGGAGGTCTCCGCCGCCAGCGAAGAAGTACCCGGACGGCGCGGGTATCCGGGGTACATGTACTCGGATCTGGCAAGTCTCTATGAGCGCGCCGGGCGCATCCATGACAACCGGGGCTCGGTGACCCAGTTGATAATCCTCTCGATGCCAGACGACGATATCACGCATCCTATCCCCGATCTCACGGGCTACATCACGGAGGGGCAAATTGTGCTCAGCCGTGACCTCCACCGCAAGGGTGTCTATCCGCCGGTAGATGTATTACCCTCGCTGTCACGACTGATGAATGCGGGGATCGGTGCCGGCAAGACCCGGGCCGACCATCGGGCGGTTGCGGACCAACTTTACGCCCTGTATGCCGAGGGACGCGATCTGCGCCGGCTGGTAGCGATCATTGGTGAAGCCGCGCTTTCTGCCGACGACCAGCGCGTGCTGGCCTTCGCCGATAATTTCGAAAGCCGGTTTGTCGGCCAGGGCCGGATAGACCGGGATGTGGAAGCGACGCTGGAATTGGCGTGGGAACTATTCAGGGAAGTGCCACCAAGATTGTTGAAGCGCATTCCCGCTGAATTATTGGCACAGAATCTAGGACGAGACGGATGAGTGTAGCAGGCAACCCTGTTTCAATCACACGAATGGAATTGCTGGCGCGCAAGGCGCAGATCGCCCTTGCGAGCCAGGGTCGTGATTTGTTGGAACAGAAGCGGACGGCGTTGATGAAGGAGCTGCTAAAGACGGTTGATATGGTAATGGAGCGCGGGGAAGCGTTGCAGGATGCGGCGGCCCATGCGCACCAGGCACTGGCGCGCGCCGAAGCGGCGGCAGGCACCGAGGCAGTCGAAGCGGCCGCTCTGGGTGCCCGCAGCGAGTTTCCGCTGGAGGTGCGCGCGCGGAGCGTAATGGGTGTTCGGGTACCCGACATTGAGCAGAAGCGTGTTGCCCGTCCCCTGACCGGGCGTGGCTACTCGTTCGTGGGCACTTCGCTGACGATTGACGAGGCCGCAGAGGCGTTTGAGGCTGAAGTACACATTATCATCCGTCTGGCCGAAAGCGAACTGCGACTCAGGCGCCTGGCCGAAGAGATCCAGCAGACGTCGCGGCGGTTGAATGCCTTGGACCATCTGCTCATCCCGCGTCTGGAGGCGGAACGGGATCTAATCCAGACGGCTCTGGACGAGCGGGAGCGAGCTGATCATTTCCGCTTGAAATTGATGAAGCGGATTCTAGAACGGAAGCGGGGGGCGGAGAAATAAGATGAGCGATCCAAAGAAGAAAAAGTGGCTTGAGGATTGCGTGAAAGAGGGCCCGCAGTGGGCCATGGCAAAGCAGTTGATGGAGGAGTATCTCGCTAAGCAGGGATATAGCCTGGCAGATTTGAAGAATCTACCACCAGAAAAGGAGAAGGCCCTGAGGATCGAGGCGTGCAACTACGCGTCTCTAAAACTCGCCCAGGTGGAATCGAAAGTCGGTTTCCGGGAAAAGATTCGGGGTTAGTCGTGAGCCGTCCGATCCACGGTTGATAACACTGCTGTCACAGGGATGCTATGGTGAAAGACCCCAACCTGCCGGCTGTGCGGATTAGCCCGGAACCGCGGATTGGTGGTTGTGTTTTCAATGTGTATCCGGGCAGCCGCTGCTCTCATGGCCGGGCAACGAGGATTTCGCTGGGCATTCCTAACTGGACGACGACCTCCCGCTCAACATCGGCAAAGCCGGCTTCGAGCAGGGGATAGGTGAGGCGGACCGGCCGGCAGCCGCCCAGAGCATAGGGGCTGACGCGATAGAATGCCTTCCAGGCACCCATCAGGGCGCGGCTGGCGAGGGTGGTCCCTTCAGTCAGGGAAACACCCACGAAAAATCCATCCGGCCGGAGGACACGCCGAATTTCACGGAGAATGGTGGGGAGCAGGCCCGTCGGAATAAGATCAAGCATGTAGGAGGAGAAGACGCGATCGTATGCACCATCCCTGAAGGGAAGGGCCTGCGCCTGGGCCGCACACAGCGCACGGTTGCCCGGTGGGGGCACCCTCTCCTGGGAAAGGCGGAGCATGGTGCGGGCCAGGTCAACACCCACCGCTGTCCCCCCGGGCGAGATGGCACTCTGGATTTGGGCCTGTTCCTTGCCGGTTCCTACGCCGACATTCAGCACTCGTAGCCCCGGCTGCAGTGCCAGCCGTTCCAATCCGCGAGATTTGGCTTCCCGCTCGAATTGCTGGCCGAGATCGTGACTGGCCCCCAGCCGGTCATAAAAACAGCGAGCATCTTCACTGGATATTGTCTCTTCGATGGTGCTCATGGCATATATTGTTTGAATAATGGACGAAAGGTACCGGCCAGAGCAGGCCCGTCGGGGCGGGCACCTAAGCGCTGCTCTCTACTGCTCCGGCCGGCTGGCATTGTGGAGTGAGAGCAACTGTTCCCAGTATAATGGCCGCCGGGCGCAGCGCAATCTTTACGATTGCGGCGAAGGTTGTTCAGAAGATGGGGGCGGGGGCCAGACGGAGGTGATCGGCTGTGCCTGCGGTCCGGGGGAAAGTGGCAGGAAGCTTTCGTCACAGGTGGCCTGGTGCTCCCGGTAGGCATGAAGCCATTGCCCCTGTTCAAAGGCTACCGGCTCCGTGTCGGTAATGAACCATTCCAGGAAGAATGTGGCAAAATCATCACCCTGCACGCGGACCAGTCCATGATGGCTGCACATTTCCTCTACCGCCACCAGGGTGAGTGAGGTTTCTGCCGGGGGCAGGGTGGCCCGTTGGCGCGCCACACGTTCCTCGTGTTTCTCCAACCGCAGCTCGTTGAGCCAGTTTTCTGTGCGGTAGAGGAGGCCGGTGAGGAAGCGTCCGGCCGTAGCCGGCTCGGGTAACCACTCGAGGTCGAAATAGTGTTGCATCGCCTTTAGCGGCTGGCCCATCTCGGCCGGCCGGATGAGAGAAATTTCGAGAATGCAGATCATGAGTGCGTCCAGGTACGTGCGCTGACTTGCGCGCTGACTTACTGACAATTTCAGGCTATTTTTAGCCTGCTCCCAGGGTAGCACAGCTGTTCGGAGGGGATCAAGCGATCTGCGTGGAAAAGGTGTGAAAATGGGGGATTAAGCCTGCTCCTGCTCGACGCCGGCCATCATCAATCCCAGTTGCTCGGCCGTGGCTTCTTCGCTGCTAACCTCGCCCATGATACGTCCTTCATAAATCACGGCGATCCGATCGGAGATGCCCAGGATCTCGTCCAAGTCCTCGGAAATGAGGAGAGTGGCCGTGCCAGCGTCTCGCTGAGCGATGAGGGTCTCGTGGACGTACTCGATCGCCCCGATATCCAGGCCGCGCGTTGGCTGAGCAGCGACCAAAACCCTGGGTGCTCGCGACAGTTCCCGGGCCAGGATCAGCTTCTGGATATTGCCACCGGAGAGATTCTTGGCGGGTGTCTCGAGAGACGGAGTTTTCACGCTGAAGTTCCGGACCAGCTCGCGTGACCGCTGCTTGATGGCGCCAAAGTTGAAGAACCCGCTTCTGGCATAGGGTCGACGACTGTGTTCGCGCAGGATCAGATTCTCCGACACAGTGAAATCGCGAATCATGCCGTCCCGCATGCGCTCTTCCGGGATATAGGAAAGCCCCATCTCAATCAGGTGGCCGGGCGAGGCTCCCGCAATGTCTTCCTCCTCCAGGAAAATGGACCCTTCTGTCGGCGCCCTCAGGCCCGTAATCACCTGGGCCAGCTCTCGCTGCCCGTTTCCGGAAACGCCGGCTAATCCCAGAATTTCGCCTGCGCGGATCTCCAGGCTGACGCCGCGCAAGGCGGGCGTTTCGCGGTCACTCTGGGCATGAACATTCTGAAGCCGCAGCCGGGGCGCACCCAATTCTACCGGTGGCCGTTCCAACTGCCGGCTCAGCTCGCGACCGACCATCATTTCCGCCAGCTTATGTTTTGTCATTTCGGCCGTTGGTACCGTGCCCACCTGGCGCCCGTCGCGCAGGACGGTCACCCGATCGCTGATATGAAGTACTTCATGCAACTTGTGGGAGATAAAGATCAGCGCGTGCCCATCTTCGCACATTTGCTCCAGGATCACGAAGAACTCATCTACTTCCTGGGGAGTGAGCACGGCTGTGGGCTCATCCAGGATAAGCAGGGCTGCGCCCCGGTAGAGGGCTTTGATGATTTCGACGCGCTGCTGCTGCCCAACCGACAATTGCCAGATGTAGGTGTCAGGATCGACCTGCAACCCGTACACGTCGGCCAGCTCGAGAATCCGCTCAGAGACGCGATCCAGGTCGGTGAGGGGGCCACGCGAACTGGGCAGGCCCAGGGCCACATTCTGGGCAACGGTCAGCGTGGGGACCAGCATGAAGTGCTGGTGGATCATGCCAATGCCCAGTGTAATTGCGTCAGAAGGAGAATGGATAGTGACCGGTTCGCCGTCGAGCAGGATTTCGCCTTCGTCCTGCTGGTAGAGTCCGTAAAGGATCTTCATCAGCGTGCTCTTGCCGGCACCATTCTCTCCCAGCAGGGCGTGGACTTCGCCGGTGTGCACGTCGAAGTTGACGTGGTCGTTGGCCACGACGCCGGGGAAGCGCTTGACGATGTTGCGCATTTCGACCCGCTCGATGCGGGGTTTGCCGGAGGGTAATTCGGCGGGAGTCTTCATGTGTTTTGCTCATGAGATTGGAGATTAGAGATTGGAGATTGGCAACTCTTGCCGCACTCCAATCCCTAATCAACCAATCTCTAATCTCTATTTACTCGCTGGACCCTTCCATGCCTTCTAGCAGTTGGGGCAGGTACCAGATCTCCTGGTCGGTGGCAACTTCACCGGCCGGGACGTATTCCGTCCCGTCCTGGAGGTTTATCGGGCCTTCCCAGACCACGACGTCGCCGCTGGCCAGGCCGTCAATGAACTCGTTAAGGGTGGATTCCAACTCTTCAGTGAGGCCGGGGCCCATAATCCAGCCGACGTGCGTTTCGTCGTTGTTGCTCATATCTTCCCAGTTAGCAGGCAGCCATTCCCACTTCTGCTGCCAGGAACCCTCGATAACCTCGTTGGAATTGGTCAGGTAAGAGGGGCCCCAGTTGAAGTAGGGCACACCCAGGCAGATCTCCGGCGCGTTATCGCAGGCGCCTTCGTAGTCATAGGGCACTGCCCAGACCGATTCACCCTGGCGGGCACGCTGTCCGGTCACGTCAATCCCTTCGGTGGTGTCGATGCCGCTAATGATGACGTCGGCACCCCGGTCGATGAGCAAGTTTGTTTCGTCGGTGGGATCGAGGGTAACGCCGGGGATATTGAACCAGAAGCCGATCCAGGTGACGACGAACTCCAGGTCATCCGGATTGAGGCCGCGGTAATTCTCGTAACAGTAGCGGGCACCCTGATAAGCGGAGGCGGTGAGCCGGCGGGTTTCAAAGTTGATCAGGGGGCCAAGATAGCCAATCTGTCCGGTTTCGGTGGCCAGGGCGGCCGCACAGCCGGCGATTGCCTTCATATCTTCCATCCGGCCCATGATATTGCCCAGGTTCGCCGGGGCCTTGTAGTCCCGTCCTTCTTCCCAGGCGTCGTCGCCGGAGACGTTGACGAAGACGACTTCCGGATACTTCTCGGCCGCACCCAGCGTGTCTTCCTCGAATTCGTCGGAGGTGGTGAGGATCATGCTGGCGCCGTCGGCGACCATGTCATCCACAACCCCTTCCAGGGTGGCTTCCGGCTTGTCGGCGGGGTTCAGAGACTCAAAGACGATGGCGCGGGCGCCGGGAATATTTTCCTCGACGTATTGGGCACCTTCGAAGTGGGCCTGGCTCCAGCCGCGGTCATTGCGCGGGCCAACGAGAATCACGCCAAAGACGAAGTCGCCTTCGACTCCGCCCAGCCCTTCGGCCATTTCTTCCTCTGCTTCTTCTTCCTCTGCCGGGGGCGGCGGCGCGCCTTCGACTACTTCGATCTCGCCACTCTCGATGGCTGCGACGGCTGCGTCGGCAGCCTCGCGGACTTCGGCGGGGGGGGCATAGGCATCATT
>Ga0207752_1000452_pt1 | contig 19184 bp, 14 predicted proteins | sample Pon2CUnioCityCA_6_FD_187272 | JGI IMG/M metagenome (GOLD analysis project Ga0207752, IMG submission 187272) | Marine sediment microbial community from Union City, CA, USA - Pond 2C Sediment 2 (SPAdes) | ecosystem: Environmental > Aquatic > Marine > Intertidal zone > Salt pond sediment ...
GATTTGGGGACCATCTCGCCCACCACCACGTGCAGGTACGTGATCAGCGACAGGGCGATTATGAAACTGATCGTGTGCACGATCCCGCCCTCCAGGCCAAACCAGTCGTGGAGAGGTGCCTCGATAAAGTGGGCGATGGCCGGCTCCCCGTACATGCCCAGGCCCAGGCTGGCCAGCGTAATGCCCAATTGGGCAGCGGCGATATAACGATCGACCTGCGCGCGATCCTTCACCGTTTCCAGCATTCGCCGGGCGGACGCGTTCCCTTCCTCGGCCAGTTGGGTCAACCGCGTTTTGCGCACGCCCAGGATGGCGAACTCCGCGGCGACAAACATGCCGTTGATCAGGACCAGGATCAGGATGATGATCAGGGGGATAATCAAATCCATTTACGCGCCTCCCTGGGCCGCTGTTGCTTCCGCCGGTAGCCGGAGCCGGATCGTTCTCACCGCTTTTTTCTCGACGCTCTCCACCTCCATCCGGATACCGTCCATTTCTACCGTATCCCCTGCTTCCGGAATCCGGTTCAACTGCTGCAAGATCAGGCCCCCGGCCGTGTGCACCTGTTCCTCAGGCAGGGCAAGGTTAAAGCGGCTGTTCAGGTAGCTGATCGGTGTGTTCCCCTGGATCACGTATTCGTTCTCACCCGCCGGAGAGATGAGCGGCTCTTCTCCTTCGTCAAACTCGTCCTGCAGCTCGCCGAACAGCTCTTCCAGCAGGTCCTCCTGGGTTACCATGCCGGTCGTGCCGCCAAACTCGTCCACCACGATCGCCAGGTAATTGGTTTCCTCGTTCAGCCTGTTCCATACTTCTTTCAGCGGCGTGGTCTCCGGAATGAAAGACGCCTTGCGCACGATCTTGTCAATCGCTCCCGCGCCATCGGTAGCGTGATAGAGACGGAAGAGATCTTTCAGGTGGACAAACCCCAGGATCTGGTCCACGTTTCCCTGGTAAACGGGAATCCGGGTGTGGCGGGATTGGATGGTAAAGCGCAGCGCTTCGTCGACGGGCGTCTCCACCGAAATCGCGTCCATCTGGGTGCGCGGGATGTCGATCTCGCCCACGGTCAGTTCGCCGATGCGAAAGGCATTAAGCAACAACTCCTGCCCCCGGGCGTCGAGGACGCCGCCTTTGTGACTTTGCTGGATCAACAACTGGATCTCTTCCGGCGAATGGACGTGAGTGTGCCCGCTGGCCTCCACCCCCAGCAGCCTCAGCAAGAGGGCGCCGCTGCCGTTGAGGATCACAATCAATGGCCGCAGGATCCAATCCGCCGACCAGCGCATAGGTACCACTGTCGCTCTGGCGACCTGTTCCGGATATTGGATCGCCAGCGACTTTGGGATCAGCTCGCCGAAGACGAATTGCAGGATCGTAAAGAAAAACAAGATGAGAATGGCTGCCACCCCGGCTGCCGCCGTCTGTTCGTCCAGGAAGGGCAGGTAGAGTAGCAGGGGCTCGATCAGCGGCGCGACCTGCTGTTGCCCATAAATGCCGAGGACGATGCTGGAAAGGGTGATGCCTACCTGGCTGGCGGCGATGTAATTGTCCAGCCGTTGTCCGTCCTGCACGATCGGCAGCAGCATCTGGGCCAGCCGGTCTCCCTCCTTCGCCGCCTGCACAATCCGCGACTTGCGCGCCTTCACTGCCGAAAACTCGCCGGCCACGTAGAGGGCATTCAGGCCGACCATCAGGGTGACCAGGATAACGGTCACCAATATCGTAACTCCCATTCTGTTCTCTCCTCATTGTAGTTGCTGTCAAGTGGTCAGTCGTTGGCCTGCCTGTATTCTATTCGTTCCCCGGCAGATGCTCAATGCCACTTTCCTCAATTGTGTATGAAGTTGCGACCTGGGTCACACGATCCGCTATAATGGAGCCCGTTCTAATTCAGGACCACTTCAAAATGGCACACTTGTTGAGGAGATAGGGATCCTCAGATCCCGGCCGTCCTTAACTGGAGCTGATCTTCCGCTCTCCTTATGTGCCGGCTTCAAGTGGTGCCTCGACAAGCAGAGGATGACAGGCGATGGCCAACCGGAATTTGATTAAGAAACTGGCGCGTGTCCTCATTGCCCTGGCCTGGATTGACGGCGAGGTGACCAATGAGGAAATCAACAATCTCAAGGACCTCCTTTACCGGTTACCTGCGGCCGGTCTGGCGCACGGCATCCAGCTCAGCGGGCGCGAGTGGGCGCGGCTAGAGATGTACATGGAGGAGCCCGTTGGCCCGGACGAGCGCGCGCGGTTGGTAGCCGATTTACAGAACGCCATCCGCTCCGCTGCCGGCAAGCGCCTGGTGATGGACGCCTTGCGCACCATGGTCGAGGCCGATGGCTCCCTCACCGCCGAAGAGGAAGCAACCCTCGCCGAGATTGAGCAGGCCCTGGCCGGCGTGCAGACCGGCATCCTCGGCGGTCTGGAGCGCTTGCTGGGCAGCTCCATGCAGCAGCGGCGGGAAGCCGTCGCCGGCGCGCCCAACCGCGAGGCCTTCTTCGACGACTTCCTCAAGAACAAGGTCTACTATCGCCTCGCCCGCCACCTGCGCCAGGACGAGCTGGCCCTCTCCCTCTCCGAAGAAGAGCAGCGTACCCTGGCCCTGGCCGGCGGCCTCATGGCCAAGGTTGCCCATGCCGACCGGGAAGTGAGCGACGCAGAGTTTGAGACGATTGTGGCCTGCATCCGCCGCCACTGGGATCTGGACGAAGAGGAAGCGTCCTTTGTGGCCGAGGTCGCGCTGGCCTCCGTGCACGTCACCTATGACGCGCTGCGCATGATGCGCGAGCTATTCGAGCAGACCGGCGAAGCCGAGCGGCGCCAGATTCTGACCGCCCTCTTCGCCGTGGCCGCTGCCGACGGGGAGATCTCCCACGACGAGCATGAGGAGATCCGGATGATAGCCAAGGGCCTCAAGCTCACCCATCGCGACTTCATCAACGCCAAGCTGGCCGTACTCGAACGGGATGAGTGAACCCCTTCTCCGGCAGCGCCGCGAACGACACTCGTCCCTTTACTCTGCTGCCGCCCTCACGCCATAATACTCCAGCAGCGCGAAAATCCCTGCCAGATTCTGCCCCGAGGCCGTGTTCTCATGGTCGGCCAGCTCCACCGTTGCCGCCGGGATCCCCTGCTCGTTGAGCCAGTCGCTGGCCGTGCCCGTCAATTCATAGGCGGTAAACGCGCCCGGCGGGTAGCCCGATGCCTCTCCATAGATCTCGGCCAGCTTGGCGCTGCCCGCGTCTCCCCCACAGCGCCCGGGAGCCACCAGGTTTGCCTGGCTATGCCAGAAAATAACCGCAGCCGGTTGCAGCCTCAGAAAGAAAGCGCGCAGCGCCCGCGTTTCCGCCTCAGAAAAAGGCTCGCTGCCCGGATCCACGCGGGTCCCGCCCCAGCGGGCGCTGGCCGACCAGCCGCATGACCAGTTCCGGTTTAAGTCTACCCCCCGGCCGTTAAAGCGCGCTGCCCGCGGCGGTTCCGTCACTTGCGCCGCGCTGAACCGTCCCACCCGGCCGGTGACCAGGTAGAGGCCGTCCGGATTGGCCACGGGAATAATATGCAGCGTCACCGTCTCCGGAATCTGATCCTGGTTGCCGTAGAAATAGTCGATCATCTCATACGCCAGCAGCACCGTGTTCCACTCATACCCCCCGTGCATGCCGCCCACCAGGACAATGTCTGTCGTCCCTTCGCCAAAAGAAAACGCCTCAATCACCCGTCCCTCGCTCGAAAAGCCAATCACCGCGTAGCCATAGTCGCGCGTGGGCAGCGCCGGCAGCACGTTCGCCCCGGTAGCCGGCGGAATCTGAAGCTGCTGCCCTTCCGCCAGCAGGTTCGGGTTTTCCAGGCTGTTCGCCTTTACCACCGCCTCCACGCTGACCCCATAACCGGCGGCGATCCCCAGCAGCGTTTCCTCCTTCTGGACGACGTGGGCCACGTAGGTAGCGGTCGGGGAGGGAACGGGGCTGGGTGTGTTTGTGGGCGTGGCCGGGGCCGCCCGCGTAGGCGAGGTACCTAGCGGTGTTGCTGCGACGGTGCCTGAGGGCTTCGTGCTGGCTGCGGCGACCGGGGTTGCTGTTCCCGGGGGAGTCACCGCCCGCAATGCGCGCGTTGTCCCGGTAGCGGTGGGCCCCTGGCGGTTGGCAGTAGCCAACACCCCCGTGCTCTCCCGGCTAACCACGCCCTCTTCTACCCGGCAGGCAGCCAGTAGCAGCACGCCGGCGCCCGAAAGCAGGAGGAGGAACAGCAAGAGCCGCGGTTGGCGCCGATTATTCAAGGTCCCCGCTCTCCGGCGGGCTCCTGTCGCTCAGGGTGCTTATGGTGGCACAACATCGCCCTATGGTAGCTCCGCAACCCGCTTCGGCCAAACCACTCACCCTATTTTTAACTCCCCCCAATCCCGCTTGCACGTTCCCCCCAATCTCTTTATCATCCTCTCCGTCATCATCCGGCGAGATCTAACCGGCTACCAGGAGCATTGATGCGTACAAACACTCGCCTGCGTTCCCTTACCAGGCTGCTGCCTCTTCCCCTTCGCCTGCCGCTGTTGGGTATTCTGCTGCTGGGCTTTGCCCTGCGCACCTACCGGCTGGCCGGCGGCAGCATCTGGTGGGACGAAGGCTGGACGGCGTGGCTGGCCCGCCAGGCGCCCGGCGAAATTGCGGCCATTACCGCCGCCGACGTCCATCCGCCCCTTTCTTACTGGCTCCTTTCTGGCTGGCGCTTCCTTCTCGGCGACAGTGAATTTGCCCTGCGCCTGCTCTCCGTGTTCGCTGGCTTTCTGACCGTTGTTGCCGCCTATCTCCTGGCCCGGGCCGTCGCCGGCCGGCTCGCCGCGCTCCTTGCGGCCCTGGTGCTCGCCCTATCCCTCTTCGACATAAGCTGGTCCCAGGAGATCCGCATGTACGCCCTCGCCGCCCTCTGGGGTGGTCTTGCCCTGTGGGCCACCGCCCACCTCTGGCGCCGGCCGCGCCTGCGCTGGTGGCTCCTGTACGTGCTCTTCATGGCCGCCGGTCTCTACACCCTCTATCTCTTTGCCCTCGTCCTGCTGGTCGCCAACGTCGCCGCCCTCCTCTGGCTGGTACGCCGCCCCCGGCCGTGGCGGGCCACCCGTGACTGGGCCCTGGCCCAACTGGCCGTGCTCGCCCTCTACACCCCCTGGCTACTCTATGCTTTCCAGCGGATCCGCCGCGACAGCACCGCCACGCCCCTGGCCCCCTTTTCCTTCCTCAAGATCTATTGGACCGTCCTCACCGTCGGCAGCCCGGTCTCCGTCGAGCAATTTACGCTCTACACCGTGGCCATGCTCCTGCTCTTTGTCGGGTTGCTCCTCCTGCTCTTCCTGCGCACCCGGGACAAACCATGGCGCCAGAATACGTTGCTCTTGCTCGTCCTGGGTGTCGCCCTCCCGGCGACCATCATCTATCTCGTTTCCCTGCCCGGCAATCCCTTCTTCTACGCGCCCCGGTTCGCTCCCCGTTACCTGATCATCTTCGTGGTCGCCTACGCCGTCCTCCTGGGTTGGGGCATCGCCGCCCTGGCCCGCCGGCCGGGCTGGCCCCTGGCCCTGCCGGCTTTGCTCATCGTGGGCTCCGCGGCCCTGGTGGGAATGGGCGATTATTACCGGGGCCGCGTGCGCCAGGACGATTACCAGAGCCTGGTAAACACCCTCTCCGCCTATCACCGGCCGGACGACGGGGTGTTGCTCCTCACCGACAAGGATTGGCCCATTTTCGCTTACTACTATGACGCGCCCTGGCGGGGCATTTCCGACCGCTGGGAGGATACGCCGGAGCAGGTGGAGACATTTCTCGATCCCCTGTGGTCCGGGCACGATGGCCTCTGGCTGGTAAGCACCCAATATGCCCCCCAGGCCGATCCGGGCGGCCTCTATGCCGGCTGGCTGGAGGCCCGCGCCGTGGCCCATACTACCTATGACTTTGGCGACAAGACCCTCGCCTTTTACGCCCGCCGGCCGGAGCGCGCCGAACTGATCCGGCAGCCGGCCCGGGTAGTCGGGCAGCCGGTCTCCCTGGACGCCCCCGGCCGGCCGGAGCTGTTCGCCTTTGACCTGCCCGTCCCCGTTTACGAGAGTGGGGCCAGCGTGCGCCTCGCCCTCTACTGGCGCGGCGCCGGGACCGAGACGGTGACGGTCCGCCTGGTCGATGACAATGGGCAGCCCTGGCGCGAGACGGTGGACGAGATAACCCTGGACGGCAGCGGGCCGCTACGCCGGCAGGTAACCATGGTCGTTCCGCCGGAAGCGCCTTCCGGCTCCTACCGGCTGACCGTCCAGCTTTCCGGCCAGGAGCCGCAGCCCCTGGCCACCTTGCAGGTGCAGGCCGAGGAGCGGGCAATCCTCACCCGCCAGGATGTAGAGATCGGATATCCTGCCGATTATACCTTTGCCAACGGCGCCCACCTCCTCGGTTACGATTTGCCTCGGGCGGAGGTTTCCCCCGGAGGCACCCTGCCCCTGACCCTCTACTGGCAGGCGACCCGGCCCCTGGAAGAGCGCTACAAGGTCTTCACCCACCTCGAGGCGCCGCCACCAGAGGGGGAGGGCATTGTCGTCTGGGGCCAGCAGGATAACGAGCCCGGCGGCGGCGACCGCCCCATGCCCCTCTGGCAGCCGGGAGAAATCATCGTCGACGAATACGCCATTCCCGTCAATCCCGAGGCGCCCCCCGGCGACCATGCTCTGACCATCGGCCTCTACCATCCCGTCACCGGCGAGCGCGTGGCCGTCCAGCAGGGCGACACGCCGCTGGGCGGCCAGTTGACGCTGGCCACGGTGCGGGTCCGCCCGGCCGATTAAGGAACCGCCTTCATGCAACAACTCCGGCAACAGCGGGCCTGGCTTCCGCTCCTCTTCTTAGGTATCATTCTGCTGGGCGCTGCCTACCTGCGTTTGCGTGATCTCGCTTACACCGGCATGACCGGCGATCAGGGTATCCTCTATTCCATTGCCCTGGAATGGGTCAAGGGTGGCTCCTTCCCCCTGACCGCTAACAAGGCATCGGCCGGGATCATGAACCCGCCCCTGGTCGAGTACCTCATTGCCCTGCCCCTGATGCTCCGGCCGGCGCTGGTGGCAGCGGCGCAATTCCAGGCCTTACTGGGATTGCTGGCTTTGCTCTTGCTTTACGCCTACAGCGCCCACCTCTTTAACTGGCGCGTCGCCTTGTTGGCCACCTTTCTCTTTGCCTTCAATCCCTGGGCCGTGCACTATAGCCGCTTTGTCTGGAATCCCAATCCGGTCCCCTTCTTTTCGACCCTGCTGCTGGGCAGTTTGCTCATCTATCTCACCCGCCGCGATGCCCATCCCCTGCACCTGGCCCTGGTGGTGGTCGCCTTCGCGGCCATGACCCAGCTTCATCTCAGCAGCCTGGTGGTGGGCATCACCCTGGCTCTTGTTGCCCTCTTCTGCTGGCGTCGCCTCTGGCGCGGTAGCTGGTGGCCCACCCTCTGGCCCTTTCTGCTCGGCCTGCTGCTCGCCCTCCTCCTCTATCTCCCTTACATTTACTTCCAGAGCACCGTCGATTTTGCCGACCTGGGCAATATCTTCGCCGCCCTCGTCGGCGGTCAGGAAACGGCGAGCGGCTCTGTGCCCCCTGCCCAGACCAACTGGGCCAGTTGGCTCCTGGTTCAGGAGCTGGCCACCGGCGATAATATGCACCGGGCCGCTCCGGCCTGGTTGGCGGCGGTCCCTTCCCTCGACTGGTTGTTTGCTCTGGCGCGCCTGTTGCTGGTAGCCGGGCTTCTCTATGCTTTTGCCCGGCCCCTGTTCGCCCGGCTGCGACCGGCACCGGCCACCGGCCGGGCGGAAGATCCTTCCTCGCGAACCATCGCCTACCTGGTCCTCGCCGTCTGGATTCTGGTGCCGGTGTTCGCTTATCTGCGCCACACCATCTACTTGCAGAACTACTACTTCCTCTATCTCTGGCCGGCTCCGTTTCTGCTTATCGCCCTCCTGCTGGACGATCTCTTGCGCTGGCTACGCCCGCGCTTCTCCCCGCTGCCCTTTTCCCTCTTGGGTGCCCTCCTGCTTGCCCCCGTGCTTCTGCTGGGACTCCTGCACTTCTACATCAACTATGTCGGGCTTGCCCTGGTCGAGAGCGGGCAGCTCCGGCCGGAGCGAACCTTGGGCCAGGTCCAGGAGGTCGTGACCACCGGCCAGGAGCTGCTGGCCCAATACCCTGGCTGTGATCTGACGGTGGTCGCTGAAGATGCTTTGCTGGAGCGTTCTGCCTTTGCCCCCCTCCGGCCCTTCCTCCAGCCGCGCCCGGTCCGCACCTTGCAGGCCGGTCACGGCTACGTCATTCCTCACCGTTGCAGCCTCTACCTGCTCACCGAGCCGGACCCCGCCCTCGAGAGCTGGTTGGCCGGGAGCGCCACCCGCCTGTCTGCGTCCATCCGGCGTGATCAGACCACCTGGCCCTTCTACTACGTTCCCCCCGCCTCGCCGCCCCGGGCAGAGGCGCTGGCCACCTGGCAAAATGGGCTGGAGCTCCTGGAGGTGGAACTGCCCGAAGCCCCGCCGGCCGGAGCCGGGACGCTACCCCTTATATATCGCTGGTACGTTGCCCAGGAGCCGCCCCCTGCCTCTTATCACTTCTTCAATCACGTCCTCGACGAGCAGGGGCAACTGGTGGCCCAACTGGACGCCGTGGCCATCGACTCCCGCAACTGGCACGCCGGTGACCGGCTCATCACCCCCTTTGCCCTCTCCTTGCCCGCCTTGCCACCGGGCCGCTACCGCGTAATTGTTGGCCTTTACACCTGGCCCGAAATCGTACGCGTTCCCCTTCAGGGTGGGCGGGACACGTATCCTGTCTATCAATTTGAAGTGCCAGAGTAACGGCGCGCCAACGATATGGAGTGGAGGCTTTAGCCGGGGCAAGGGCCTGGCAGAAGCTTCCACTCCGGTAGATCTAAAATTGCTCTCTCATACTTGTACCGTAGCCCGATCTAGGCTAAGATACAATTGGTTATAACATTATGATGTTTAGACGTCTGCTCGTCTTGTGCCCGGGCAGAGGAGTCGCCTTACTTGATCGCCGTGCTTGACAAGGATAGCCCTGTTCCCCTCTACTACCAGATCCAGCAAATCGTGGAAGAGCGCATTGACGGCGGTCAGTGGCCGCCGGGGATGCAGGTACCGTCAGAGCGCGAGTTATGCGAGCAATTCCAGGTCAGCCGCATCACCGTGCGCCAGGCGTTGTCGGCCCTGGCCAACCAGGGCCGCCTGACCCGGCAGCAGGGCGTGGGCACCTTTGTCGCCTCCCCCCGCATCAAGCAGCGGTTGAATCGTCTTACCGGTTTCACCGAAGAACTGGAGGCCCGGGGACAACGGCCGGGGGCCCAGGTCTTGCAGCGCGAGGTGGTACCGGCCCCGCCGGTTGTGGCTCGCGCCCTGGCCCTGGCGCCGGGAGAAGCCACCGTCCTCTTGAAACGCCTGCGCCTGGCCGATGAGGAACCGCTGGCCATCGAGATCGCCCATCTGCCGGCCCGCCTTTGCCCCGGGTTGGAGGAGGAAGATCTGGAGAACGGTTCCCTCTATCATTTGTTGGGACGGAAATTTGATCTGATTCCGGCGCGGGCAGAACAACAGATCGAAGCGCTCGCTTGTCCTGCCGCCGAAGCCCGCCTGCTTGGCGTGCGCAAAGGAGCGCCCATGCTGCACATGTACCGCGTCACTTATAGCAGCGAAGGTAAGCCCATCGAGCACACCGAGTCTTTTTACCGGGGAGATCGTTATATTTTTCACGTAGAGCTGGCCGGTAATGGGGCGCAGCAGGCCCCGGAAGTGGGGCGGAAGTCATGAACAGCCAAGGAGAAGAGGAGAGAAATTGTATGATTAGCTTAAATCAGGGCGAAGGGATCCGTACCTACCTGGAGGAAGTACACGCACTCCAGTCACGTGTGATTCACGATCAGGAGGAAACGTTAATCGAGGTGGCTGGCCGGATGGCGGAGACAATTACCGCCGGCGGGCGCCTCTTCATTTTCGGTACCGGTCACTCCCATCTGATGGCGGAAGAGGCCTTTTATCGGGCCGGGGGGTTGGCGCCGGTCGTGCCCATTTTTTCGGCCACGTTGATGTTGCACCAGAACCCGGAGCGGGGGAGTAAATTGGAACGGAGTGAAGGGCTTGCTGCGCCCCTGCTGGAGTGGTATGGGCCGGAAGCGGGGGAGATGTTATTTATCTTTTCTAACAGCGGCGTCAACTGCCTTCCGGTCGAGATGGCCCTGGAGGCGAAAGCACGCGGCCTGACCGTAGTTGCCGTTCTCTCCCGTGCCTATGCCCGCCGGGCGCCCCTCTCGTCGCTCGGTAAGCGGTTGGACGAAGTGGCCGACCTGGTGATTGACAACGGCGGTGCCCCTGGCGATGCACTGGTCTCCCTCAACGGCTCCGGCTGGCGCGTCGGCCCGACCTCCACCGTCGTCGGTGCCCTCATCTGGAATGCCCTGGTCGCAGAGACGGCCGCCTGCCTCCAGGCGCGCGGGCTTGAGGTACCGGTTTTTGCCAGCCTGAATATGGAGGGGGCGGAAGAGCACAATGCCGCCCTCCTGGACAGGTGGCGACCGCGCAACCCCCACCTATGAACCACGCCATTGGCATCGACGTCGGCGCCACGAAGATCGCGGCCGCCCTGGTGAACCGGGCGGGCGAAGTGCTGGCGAGCCGCCAGCAGCCGACGAACCCCGGGCGGGGACCGGCGGCCGTGCTGGACGACGTCGCTGCGCTGATCAGGCAACTGTGGTCCGCGGCATCGGCCCCCGTCGCCGGTATCGGCATCGGTACCCCCGGACAGGTCAACGGCGACACCGGAATCGTGCGCAACGCCGTCAATCTGGGCTGGGAGGAGGTTCCCCTGGCGGCCGGGATCCGTGCCCGTCTACAGGCGGAGATCCCCATCTGGATCCAGAAGGATGCCAATGCTGCCGCCCTGGGCGAGTACGTGTTCGGTGCCGCCCGGGACCAGGATGATTTTGTCTACCTGGGCGTCGGCTCCGGGCTGGGTGGCGGTATCGTCGCCGGCGGGCGCCTGGTCACCGGAGCTAATTGGAACGCGGCCGAGGTGGGCCACCTGGTGCTCGATCCGGCCGGCGGGCGCTGCGCCTGCGGTCTCTATGGCTGTGCGGAAACGGTGGTCTCGGGCCCAGGGCTGTTGCACCTGGTCCACCATTACCGGGAAGCAGGACACCACGCGACAGACCTGCCTTCCCCTGCGACCAACGAACAAATCCTGGCCGCTGCTGCTGCCGGCGACGACCTCGCCCGGGCCGCGCTGGCCCAGGTCGGCTCCTGGTTGGGTCAAATCATGTCCGCCTGTGTCGCGCTGCTCAATCCTGGCTTGATCATCGTCGGCGGCGGGCTGGGTCTGGCGGCATTCCCCTGGCTGGTCCCCGCCGCCCGCGCCGAGCTGGCGCGCCGGGTCCTGCCCAACAGTTTGCATTCTCTGGTCATTGAACCTTCCCAGGTTGAATCCAGCGCCGTCGGCGCCGCCAGCCTGGTCTGGTATTTCGGCAAAGGAGGTGAGGCCATTCGCTAGATAAACAGAGCCGACTCCAAAATACTGTAGGATATGCTGCCAGCTTGTCCCCGGCGCAAGATACCATCATGCGCTACAGCCTGTAGGACATGTTGCCAACTTGTCCAACCTGTAGGACATGCTGCCAGCTTGTCTAATCTGTAGGACATGCTGCCAGCTTGTCCCCGGCGCAAGATACCATCATGCGCTACAACCTGTAGGACATGTTGCCAACTTGTCCACTCTGTAGGACATGCTGCTAGCTTGTCCTGGATGTAACAAAGAAAGAAGGAGAACGAGATGCGTAAACATTGGTTACTTACCCTGATTCTGGTCCTGGCGTTGCTGCTGGTCGCCTGCGGCGGCGACACGGAGGAGCCCGCCGAAGTCGAAGACACCGGAGAAACCGGCGAAGTCGCTGAAGAAGAAGCGGTCGAAGAAGAAGCGGAAGAGATGGAAGAAGTCACGCTGGTCATTGAAAGCTGGCGTAACGACGACCTGCCCATCTGGCAGGACGTGATCATCCCCGCCTTCGAAGAGCAGTATCCCAACATCAACGTCGAGTTCCAGCCCGCCGCACCGGCTGAATACAACGGCGTGCTCAACACCAAGCTCGAAGGCGGCACGGCCGGAGATCTGATCACCTGCCGTCCCTTTGACGCTTCCCTGGAGTTGTACCAGCAAGGCTACCTGGCCAGCCTCAACGACCTGCCGGGTCTGGATAACTTCAGCGACGTGGCCAAGAGCGCCTGGCGTACCGACGACGGCAGCACCGTCTTCTGTGTGCCCATGGCTTCCGTCATCCATGGCTTCATCTACAACCAGGCAATCTTCGACGAGTTGGGATTGGAAGAGCCGGAGACCCAGGACGAGTTCATGGCCCTCCTGGAAACCATTGCCAACGAAAGTGACTACGTGCCTCTTGCCATGGGCACTGCCGACCAGTGGGAAGCGGCAACCATGGGCTTCCAGAACATCGGCCCCAACTACTGGCAGGGCGAAGCCGGGCGTGAGGCCCTCCTCGCCGGCGAGCAGGCCTTCACCGACCAGGCCTACATCGATACCTGGCAGGCCCTGGCCGCCTGGGCTCCCTATCTGCCCGAAGGATACGAAGCGGTGAAATATGCTGATTCCCAGAGTCTGTTCACCCTGGGCCAGGCAGCCATCTACCCGGCCGGTTCCTGGGAGATCCAGTTGTTCGAAAGTCAGGCCGACTTCGACATGGGCGCCTTCCCGCCGCCGTTGCCGGAAGCGGGCGACACCTGCTACATCAGCGATCACACCGACATCGCCATGGGCATGAACGCCGGCACCGAGCACCCGGAGGCCGCCCGCACTTTCCTGGAATGGATGACTACCCAGGAATTCGCGGAAATGTACACCAACCAGTTGCCCGGTTTCTTCACCCTCTCCAACCACAGCATTGAGGTGGAAAACGAGCTGGCCCAGGAATTCCTGAGCTGGCGCGAGACGTGCGAAGAAACGATCCGCAACTCTTACCAGATTCTGTCCCGTGGCGAACCGAACCTGGAGAACGATCTCTGGCGGGTCAGCGCTGCCGTCATCAACGGCAATATGACCCCGGAACAGGCAGCGGAAGAAGTCCAGTCCGGGCTTGACTCCTGGTACGAACCGCAGCAGTAACTGAATAAGCGAGGAGAGGGGTGCTCAGGCGCCCCTCTCTTTATCTCAGGAGGTTGTCTATGCATCGTCCCGCCGGCAAGCGTTTCCCCTGGCATCTCGTCGTTTTTTTGGCTCCGGCTGTGGTCGTCTACACGCTTTTCATGGTTTATCCGTTGCTCGATTCGCTCCGTCTCAGCTTCTTCACCAGTGGGCCGGGAAACGAGCGGATCTTTGCCGGCATACAGAATTACGTCACTCTCTTCACTAACGAAGATTGGTCGTGGCACTTCTGGAACGCCTTCAAAAACAACCTGATCTTTTTCGCCGTCCACATGCTGGTGCAGAACCCCATCGGCCTGCTCCTGGCCAGCCTGCTGGCCGCCCGTGTCCGCGGGCACGCCGTCTACCGCACCTTGCTCTTTATGCCCACCGTCCTTTCGGTGGTGATTATCGGCTTCATCTGGCAATTGATCCTTAACCCCTTGTGGGGTGTGTCGGAAACCATTTTGGAGCTGGTTAATCTGGGCGGACTGTACCGGCCGTGGTTGGGTCGCTCCAGCTCCGCCCTTATTACCGTTTCCCTTATCTCTGTCTGGCAATTTGTGGGAATTCCCATGATCCTCTTTTATACGGCCCTCATCGGCATTCCTCACGAGCTCATCGAGGCGGCCCGCGTCGACGGCGCCAGCGGCTGGGCGATCTTCTGGCGGGTCAAATTCCCCTTGATTTTGCCCACTGTCGGCATCGTGGCCATCCTCACCTTTGTCGGAAACTTCAACGCCTTTGACCTGATCTATACCATGAAGGGCGCGCTGGCCGGCCCGGACTTTTCTACCGACATCATGGGCACTTTCTTCTATCGCTCCTTCTTTGGCCAGCAACTACAGTTAGGCAACCCGACCATGGGGGCCACGGTAGCGGCTATGATGTTCCTCATCATTCTGGTCGGCGTATTGCTCTATATGGTTTTCTGGCAGCGCCGGATTACCACTTACGAGGTGTAACCATGGCATCTGTAGCGAAAGCGCGACGACCGGAAGAAGCATGGCACTATCACCTCAACCGCCGGCTGCGGGCCTTGTCCGCCCACGTGGTGTTGTTGGCCTATGTCGTCATTGCCCTCTTTCCCATCATCCTCATCTTGATGAACTCTTTCAAGGGGCGCCAGGCGATCTTTGGCGAACCCTTTGCCCTACCCCTGGGCGAAACCTTCGATCTGATCGGATACGAAACCGTCTTTGCCCGGGCCAGTTTCCAGACCTACTTCCTGAACAGCATCATCGTCACCGGCGCCTCATTACTCCTCGTCCTGATCGCCGGCTCCATGGCTTCCTACGCCCTGGCCGAGTATGATTTTCCCGGCAACCCTCTCCTGGGCCTTTATTTGGCCATTGGCATCATGATCCCTATCCGTCTGGGCACGGTAGGCATCCTGGAGTTAATGGTTAACCTGAGCCTGGTGAACAAGTTACTCTCCCTGATCCTGGTATATATCGCCCAGGGCCTGCCCTTAACCATCTTTATCCTCACCGAATTTATGCGCCAGGTGCCCCAGGAGATGAAAGACGCGGCCCGCATCGACGGCGCCAGCGAATACCGCATCTACCTGCTGGTGTTGCCCCTGATCCGGCCGGCCCTCGGTGCCATCGGCATCTTTACCATGATTCCTATCTGGAACGACCTCTGGTTCCCGCTGGTGCTCGCTCCCAGCAGCCGGACGGCGACCATTACCCTCGGCGTCCAGCAATTCCTGGGACAGTTCGTCAGCGACTGGAACGCGGTCCTGGCTGCCCTGACACTGGCCATGGTTCCCATCCTTATCTTTTACATTATTTTCTCCCGGCAGATGATTCGCAGTATCACCGCCGGAGCCATTAAGTAATTTGGGAGATGGATATTGATTGCGCAATCAATATCCATCCCAAAGGAGCACATCAATGAAAATAGGCATTGTCGGTACCGGCTCTATGGGCACCACGCACGCCGAGGCGTGGGCGGAGACCGGGGCGGAGATCGCCGGGTTTGTGTCCGAGACGGTCGAAGCCGCCGGGGAGCTGGCCGCTGCGTATGGCGTCAGAGTTTACCCCACTCTGGGCGCCATGTTAACCGACGTGGACGTGGTGGACATCTGCACCCCGACCCACCTCCACTACGAAATGGTGCTGCAGGCGGCCGCCGCCGGCAAAGACATCATCTGTGAGAAACCGCTGGCCCGGACGGAGGAGCAGGCGCTGGAGATGGTCCGTGCCACCGGCGCTGCAGGCGTCCGCCTGCTCGTCGCCCATGTGGTCCGTTTCTTTCCCGAATATGCGCAGGCCCGGGAACTGGTGGCTGCCGGCAAGATCGGCCGCCCGGCCGTCATTCGCCTCAGCCGCGGCAGTTACCGGCCGAAGAAGCCCATCGGCAACTGGTTCCTCGACGAGGCCAAGTCCGGCGGAATCCTCATGGACCTCATGATCCACGATTTCGACTATGCCCGCTGGGTCGCTGGCGAGGTCGAAAGCGTCTACGCCCGCCGGGTTAGCGAGAACGACCCGGAGGCCGCCGTCGATTACGGCCTGGCAATCCTGCGCCACCGCAACGGGGCTCTGACCCACGTGGCCGGTGCCTGGGCTTATCCTCCCCCCACTTTCCGCACCGCCCTGGAAATCGCCGGCGATCAGGGGTTGATCCAGTTCGATTCTGAGTCCAGCGCCCCCATCACCAGCCTGCTCCGGGCAGTAGACGGCGAGGCGCCCGACGTTGCCATCCCCGCCAGCCCGCTTAGCGAGAGTCCCTATACCACCGAAATCAAGGCCTTTTACCGGGCTCTGCGGGACGGCACGCCGGCCCCCGTCTCCGCCGCCGATGGCCTGGCGGCGGTCCAGATCGCCGCAGCGGCCATCGAATCGGCCCAGTCCGGCCGGGTTGTCGCCCTTGAGCCTCTCACGGAGGTGTCACAATGAAAATCGGGATTATGAGCTTTGCCCACCACCACGCCGAAGCCTACCTCCACAACTTGCAGCAGATTGCGGGCGTGCAAGTCGTCGGTGTGGCCGACGCCGATGTCGCCCGCGGTAGTCAACTCGCAGAACAGCATGATCTCCCTTTCTTCCAATCTTATGCCGCGCTCATTAGAGCAAATCCGGACGGCGTCATTGTCACTTCCGAAAACAGCCGGCACCTGCCGCTGGTGGAGCTGGCCGCCGATGCCGGCGTTCACGTCCTCTGCGAAAAACCGCTGGCGACCACCGTCGAGGACGCCGGAGCCATCGTCGAGGCCTGTGCCGATGCCGGCGTAATTTTGATGACCGCTTTCCCGATGCGTTTCAGCACCCCGTTACTCGCCGTCAAGCGCCAGCTTGCCGCCGGGGAATTGGGCGAGGTGCTGGCCATCAAGGGCGTCAATCAGGGTGAGCTGCCCACCAAGCACCGGGCGTGGTTCGTCGATCCCGAGCTGGCCGGCGGTGGCGCCGTTATCGACCACACCGTGCACCTCGTCGACGTGATGCGCTGGTACCTGGAGAGCGAAGTGCGCGAAGTATACGCCCAGACCAACCGCATCTTTCACGCGGACGAGGTCCAGGTCGAAACCGGCGCCCTGGAGATGCTCACTTTTGAGAATGGCGTCTTCGCCACCATCGATGCCAGTTGGAGCCGGCCCCCGTACTGGCCCACCTGGGGCGGTCTTGGCTTCGAGCTGGTGACCGAACGAGGGGCCGTCATCGTCGATGCCTTCAGCCAGAACCTGGTCGTCTATAGCCACGACGAGCAGCGTCCCACCTGGTACAACTGGGGCTCCGATGCCAACCAGGCAATGATCGCAGAGTTTGTGGCAGCCATCCGCGAGGAACGTCCTCCGCGGGTCACCGGTATAGATGGCCTCCGCGCCGTGGAAGTCACCCGCGCCGCGTACGAGTCCGCGGCAACCGGCCGGCCGGTTTCCCTGGAGGTGTGATGGACGGGCCAAGGGAGAAGAAGCAATCCCGCCTGCTGATCCACAATACCCGCCTTTACGGGCCGGTGGACGTCTGGTATCCGGGCTGGCTGCTGGTGGAGGGGCGCTATATCCGCGCCCTCGGGCCGGGAGACCCGCCCCCGTTCCCCGAAGGCACCCTCCCCCGGCAGATCGATGCCGGCGGCCACCACCTCCTGCCCGGCTTTGTCGACATCCACGTCCACGGCGCCATGGGCCATGAAGTGATGGACGCCGATCCGGCCGGGATCCGCGAGATGGCCCGCTTCTACGCCCGCCACGGCGTCACCGCCTTCTTGCCGACGACCTGGACCGCCTCCAAAGAGTCGCTCGATGCAGCCCTGGCCGCCGTAGCCGAGGTGGTGGGACCGGTAGATGCCGGGGCCACCGTTCTCGGCGTCTACCTCGAGGGTCCTTACCTCAACCCCGCTCGCTGCGGCGCCCAGGAGACGCGCCACATCCGCCGCGCCGCGCGGGACGAAGCCCTCTCCCTGCTCGATAGCGGGCTGATCCGTGTGGTCGCCCTCGCCCCCGAATTTGAGGAAAACCACTGGTTGATCGCCGAGTGTGCCCGCCGGGGCATTACCGTTTCCGCCGCCCACACCACCGCCGGTTACGAAGAGATGGAAGCGGCTGTGGCCCGTGGCCTGCGCCAGGTAACCCACTGCTTCAACGCCATGGAAGGGTTATCCCACCGCGCGCCGGGCACCGTCGGCGCCGCCCTGGCCCTGCCCCAGATCAATTGCGAGTTAATCGCCGATAACATTCACGTTTACCCTCCGGTGATGAAAATTCTGGTCGAGGCCAAAGGGCCGCAGCGCGTCATCCTCGTAACCGACGCCATCCGCGGGGCCGGGCTGGCCGAAGGGGAGTATGCCATTGACCGGCGCACCGTCACCGTCCGTGACGGCGCCGTGCGCCTGCCCGACGGCACCCTGGCCGGCAGCATCCTGACCATGGATCGCGCCTTGCGCAACGTCCAGGCCGCAACCGGCCGGTCCCTGGCCGATCTGTGGCCCATGAGCAGCCTCAACGCCGCCCGCGCCATCGGCGCCTCCGCCGCCCGCGGCAGCCTGGAAGCCGGCAAGCTGGCCGACCTGGTCCTGCTCGACCGGGAACTGGACGTCCTGCTCACCGTCGCCGAAGGAAACGTCGTTTACCAACGAGATTAGAGATGGTCGGCTGTACGACCAATCTCTAATCGTGAGCGTAGCCAATCTCTCTAACTATGATGAACACACAACTACTCAAAGAAATCCACGATCAGCCGGCTACCCTGCGCCACTTCAGCGAAGTCGAACGGGAGCGCGTGGCGGCCGTCGCCCGCCGCATCCGCGAAAGCGGCGTGCGCTACGTCGTTCTCGCCGCGCGGGGTACCTCAGACAACGCCGCCCTCTACGCCCGCTACCTGCTGGAGAGCTTCTGCGATTTGCCCGTATCCCTGGCCGCCCCCTCCGTCTACACCCTCTACCACAGCCCCCCGTCGCTCAAGGACACCCTGGTCGTCGGCATCTCCCAATCAGGTGAGGGAGAAGACGTGACCGAAGTCGTGGCCGAGGGCCGGCGCCAGGGGGCCCTCACCCTGGCCCTGACCAACTATCCCGATTCTCCTCTTGCCGAGGCGGCTGAAGAAGTGATCCTCTTGCGGGCCGGCGAGGAGAAAAGCGTGGCCGCCACCAAAACCTACACGGGCCAGCTTTACGCCCTGGCCTGGCTCGCCGCCTATCTGCGCGGAATGGACGAGCCCACAGCCGCCGCCCTGCGGGCGGTGCCGGAACAGGTGGCCCGGGTCCTGGCCCTGGAAGAGGTAATTGCCGGCCGGGCGGAGCGCTACCGCTATGCCCATCACTTTGTTGTGGTCGGACGCGGCTACAATTACGCCACCGCCTTCGAGATTGCTCTCAAGCTCAAGGAATTGACCTACATCGTAGCCGAGCCCTACTCCTCGGCCGACTTCCGCCACGGGCCCATTGCCATGGTCGATCCTGGCTTTCCTACCCTCGTGGTGGCCCCGGCCGGCGCCACCCGTGCCGACCTCCATGACCTGATCGTGGATCTGGCCGAACGGCAGG
>Ga0207752_1000453_pt1 | contig 19139 bp, 11 predicted proteins | sample Pon2CUnioCityCA_6_FD_187272 | JGI IMG/M metagenome (GOLD analysis project Ga0207752, IMG submission 187272) | Marine sediment microbial community from Union City, CA, USA - Pond 2C Sediment 2 (SPAdes) | ecosystem: Environmental > Aquatic > Marine > Intertidal zone > Salt pond sediment ...
ACACTCATTTACTCCATTGCATGGTTTATATCGATTTAAATATGCTGAGAGCAGGAGTCGTCGAATATCCCTCTGAATGGCCGCACAGCGGGTATAATGAAATAATCGCTCATAGGGAAAGATATAAAATTATTGATTTTCCTTGTCTAATTAAGTTATTAGGCTTAAAAGACCAAGAGCATCTCATATATGCATACAAAGAAATAATTGATGAAAAGGTTGAGTCAAGATGCCATCAAAGAGAGCCAAAGTGGACAGAGAGTATAGCTGTGGGAAGTATAGATTTTCTAAATAAGATAAATCACCGATTGCCTCTAAAATTTAGAAATAGAAGAATAATCGAACACGAAGGAGGATTTGAGTTGTATGAGGAATAAATTCCTTATTCCTTAGAACAATGATTATACCCCTAAGATCAACTGTCTAAGCGAAAAAATAGGGATATTATTTCCGTTAAGTTGTTGATATAAAATAAAATACTATGGTCCGTCCCCTTCTTATTTCTTCTTATTTCAAAATACTATGGTCCGTCCCCTTCTTATTTCTTGGTCCGTCCCCTTCTTATCTCGCCCCTTCTTAACCTTCCCTTCTTACCCTTCTTCTTCCTCTTCTTACTCTTACTTCTTACTCTAAAATTTTAGATTTTTAGGTTCAGGGCCATGAGCTTCATCTCTGTCATCTCTTCAATAGCGTACTTCAGCCCTTCCCTTCCGAACCCGCTTTCTTTGATCCCGCCGTAGGGCATATGGTCAATACGAAAGGTCGGGATATCATTAATAACGACTCCCCCCACATCCAGCTCCTCATACGCGCGGAAGGCTTTGTTGAGGTCATTTGTGAAAACGCCGGCCTGAAGTCCGTAAAGGGAGTTATTCACCTCCTCCAGCGCCTTCTCAAAGTCATTATACCTGTACACCACAGCCACCGGTGCAAACGCTTCCAGCCACGATATCCTCAAGTCCGGTTTGCATTCGGTGATGACCGTAGGTTCAAAAAGAGCGCCATCCCTCTTTCCCCCGCACACGATGCGCGCTCCGTTGTTTATGGCTTCCTCCAGCCACTCTTCAGTCTGCTCCGCAGCCGCCGTATTGATCATGGGGCCTACATCCGTGGTCTCTTTCATGGGGTCTCCCATTTTCAAATTTTTCACCGAATCTATGAAATCCGACATAAAACGGTCATATATTTTTTCGTGCACATACACGCGCTGTATGGAGATGCAGACCTGTCCCGAGTAAGCGTACGCGCCCAATACGGTCCTGGGCAGGGCATAGTCCAGGTTGGCATCCGGTTCGATGACCACTGCGGCATTCCCGCCCAGCTCCAATGTCACGATTTTTTTATGCGCCCTTTTCTTGAGGTCCCACCCTATATCAGGGCTTCCTGTGAAAGTGATCATTTTGACCTTTTTATCCTCTGTAAAAGCGTCTGCCGCCTGGTATCCGCAGGGGACCGCATTGAATCCGCCCGCAGGGTAATCCGTGCCGTTAATGATATCTGCCAGTATCATATCCGTCATGGATACCTGCGAGGCCGGCCTTGATATGAACGCATTTCCCGAGGCCAATGCAGGAGCGACCTTATGTGCCACCAGATTAAGGGGGAAGTTGAAAGGGGTTATCCCGGCGATAACACCGATCGGGAAGCGGCGCACAAATCCCCAGCGGTTTTCGGTCTGGGGCATGAGGTCGAGCGGAATGATCTCTCCGTTTATCCGTTTGGCCTCTTCTGCAGCGATTTTAAATGTATTGACAGCCCTTGAGACTTCCACCCGTGAAGATTTGATCGGCTTCCCCGCGCCCAATACAATGGATTCGGCCAGCTCCTGTTCCCGTTTTTTTATCTCATTCGATATCTTCTCCAGCTCATCCGCACGCTCCCGGCTTGAGAGGAGCTTTGTCTTTTGAAAAGCCGCATGAGCCTGTTCAATGGATTTTTCTACCTGTGGCTTATCGGCAAAGTGGACCTTTCCCGCCGCTTTTCCATCATAAGGAGATTTGATTTCCCGCACTTCAGCGCCCTGTTCCCAATTTCCGTTGATCAGTAATTTATATTCGTTCATTTTCCCTCCTTGTCTTTTAGCCTGGATTATTCAGGTTAAAAAAGAAAGTATAATGTTTTGAGAGGAAAGTTTAAAGTCAAAAAGCGGAGCCGCACAATTCCCCGTTGAGCCAGTCAACGGTTTTCTCCACAATAAAGTTTGACCAGATAGTGTCCGCAAGAAAGTGTCCGGTGAGCTTGCCCAGCATATAATTGCACACAGTATCCCATATGCATTTAGCCACGGCCATTTTGTGCTGCTCTGTGGTGTCTCCTCCAGCAAGCGCATATGCGGCTGTGTTCATGATGCAGGTGAAGATGCCCATATAAGACTCGATTTGCAGTTTGAGCTGGATCATGGTCTGGGCGACCTCTGCGTATTCCACTATAGCCTGGCCTTGGCCGTGCGTTCCTATACCGAGGGTATGACCTGATTCAGGATCGATCCTCCACCAAGCGGTGTATTCCTTCCCGTTGGTTTTAAAGGATTTTTTCGGCGCAACGACCATATAGCCGTTCTCAAGGTCCTGCTTTATGCGCTCAAGCGAATCCTTGTCAAGTTCCAGATTTGCGAGACCTTTGTCCCTCACACCGGAAACGGTTATCCACTCAGAGCCTTTGCTGAAGACTTCGCTGGTATTAAAGACCTCTTCTCCGGGAGGCATGAGGAGGGCTTCGATGTTCGTGTCCAGAACCCCCTGGCTCAGACGGATGAGAAAATCTTGTTCCTGGAGGACAGAAACGTCATTTTCAACGATGTCCATACTTCTGTATTTTACAAGCTCTCCCTCTGGATTCAGCTTTAATTGAGAATGAAAGCCGATGAGATTGGGATGGTCGAGAAAGACTCCTTTTTTTGCCCATCCGAATCTGGACCTGGCCAGAGCCAGATCGTACAGCTTTCCCGGCGGGGAAGTGATTTCCGCTATTTGGTTGAGCACCTGCTGGGGGTCAGGCTCTTTGAGTCCGGAAAAAAGCTCAAGGATCGTCTCTTGATTGGACAGTAAGTTTTCAACGTTCAGATATTCCATGTATCCAGCAGAAAGCCGGCCGGTGACAACAAGGACTTCAGTCTGGCCGAGCATGCTGAGGCCGCGCTTCATCCGGTCGGTGGTTTTTATGTCAGGGGAGGGAAGGGAGGCCTCCGCCCTTTGGGCCGGCCCGAGCAGGTCGAAAATTTCCCTTCGCATGGTGCGTCCGGGTTGACCCGGAGAGCAGAGTTCGTATTCGATCCACTCCGCGGTCAGAAAGGAATCTTTTGCCGGTTCCTCCTTTTTATCCTGGGCGCCAAAGGCTTTGAACAGGCTCCGGCCGAACCCTCCGATCCCTCCGGAATCTGATTTTTTTTCAATCAGCTCACCGGAGTTGTTAAACATGGCCCCCTGGATTTCGTCTGAATCAGCCGTCAGAGCGGGGACCCATGATTTTTGTTCGAGGATGACGTTCTTCAGGTTTGAAATGAGGTCCTCAGCTTCAAAAAGAGAATTGTCTGTTGGCCAATCCAGCGGATAATGGCGGACAAGGAGCCGGCTGTCACTGAGTTCATCCGGCCGGATCGTGTGCTCCAGGACTGTCTTCTCGCTGACCTCGCCGCCTTTCCACTGCTCGATGATGAGACGGATGTGGATAAGGTGGGCTTCCTCCTCATCCAGGTCATCCGCATCATAAAAGTCATCAGGCTCCGAAAGTGTCTGGCCCGGCTTAAAATCCGGAATGCCGGGATCCAAATCCATCCAAGTCCCGTCTTCACTGACCTGGACCCACCAGTGCTCTTTCAGGGCCTCTCTATCCCGGGCGCTGCGGTCACCACTCTTCGCAGCCCCTGAATTTTTTACAGCCAAGGCCAAAGCTTCCGCCTGCCTTTCCGCTCTTTGCCGTATTTTCTTTCCCATCTCCTCCCGTGCCTTAATCTGGTCGTTTAAATCCTTAGTAAGCTTGATTTTGTCTATATCGAACCGTAAAGCAAATTCTTCTGTGCGCTCATTTCCATGTGCGGAGCCCTGTTCCTCCTCAGGAAAAGGGAAAGAATCCGCACACTGCCGCAGCTTCTGCAAAAGGCTGTCTGCCTCTTCATCCGCAAGGGTACTCCTTGCCAGACGCACCTCGTAACCTGCTTCATAGAGGAGCTCATTGAGAAGAAGCGCCCGGTCCAGACTGTTTCCGGCCCTGCCCATGAGCACGCCTCTCGGCCCCAGGAGAGTGCCTCTGTAAGGGACGAGCAGGGTGTTGTCTCTGACCCATTGATAAAGCGCTTCCTTCGAGCTTCCCACTTCGTCCGCCACAGCTTCGGGACTGAAGCTCTTTTTATCCAGACCGTCTCTCCATTCCTCAAGCTGTCCGTACATGTTTTCCAGCTCACCCAGAGCCGCACTGATCTGTTCATCTCCGGGAAGGTCTTGTTTTTTATTCTGCCCGTTTGAGGAAATGAAAAACACGGCACAAAAGAGAAGAGGGACGATAAAAAGTCTGCTTGTTTTTGTCTTGTTCATAAAACCTCCTCATGTGATTCCTTAAGGACCCATTTGTCATCCTCTCTGAACAGCGCAAAGGTGAGGGTCTGGTCGGCCTTGACAATGATTTTTTGCTCTATGACCTCCGGTGCCAGCATCAATCTCAACGTGTAGGAACCTTCGGTGAGCTCAACGGGATTTCCTCCGACAAAACCGCTTCCGGCCGTTTCTCCTTTATCATCCGCAACTGTGAATTCGACCTGAAGTGTCTCTTCAAGGGAAGAGAAAAGCTCATTCGCATTTTTTGCATCCAGATATTTTCCGCTTGTGGACAGGGCGATTGATTCCAGCTGCCCTCGGTGTTCGGCTTCCTTTATACCGAATCCTATGATATGAAGGCTGAGGTCCACTCCCATCTCTTTCATGTGTGCAGCGATGGAGTGAATATCACCTCCGCAGCTTTCAATGCCGTCGCTTATGAGGACAATGGTCCCTCTGTCAACGGATTCAAAATCCCCGGCCGCCTGCAGAACAGAGTACACCAGGGGAGTTTTTCCTTTAGGTTTGATAGAGCGGACCATGTCTGTCATTTCCTGTTTGTTAACAGGCCCTATCGGAACAGCCAGTTCCGTATCTTCACACGCGCGGCTGTCTCTTAAAGAATAACGGTGTCCGTACAAACGCAGGCCCACGTTCATATCCTCCGGAAGGCTGGTGATGATCTGCTCAAGCACCTCTTTGGCAATGGAGATTTTACTTTTTCCCTGGATTTGTCCCCACATTGAATTGGAGGCATCCACGATCAGCTCCACGTTATTGACCGTGGCTTTTTCTTCTCCTTCCTTGAAGAGAATTTGGAGAGAACCCTGTTTTTTGACTTTCACCTCTTCCTTTGGCTTTTCTTCTTTTTTCAATTCTGCCCGGATAAGGTAGGGGATAGCTGAGGTGAACTGTTCGAAAATCGTTTTTGCGCTCTGCTCGATCTGGTCGTCCGAGGGGGAATGATAGAACTGCCCCCCGGTAGAATAGGCGATCTCACTGAAGATCTGATTCAGAGTGTTGTCAAAATAATCTGATTTGCTGTGCCATCCGGGCTGGACCCCTATGGTTGAGAATATAACGCCCGTATCAAGGATCGCATCCCAGAGCTCTATGTAGGCGAGCTTCCACTCACTCTGCTGGCAGACGAGTTCATCCAGCACAGCGATCACAGCTCTGTTTCCGTCTTTGACCTTGACCTCATCAATAGCTGTGTGCAGGCCGTTAAAAGTGTCTGTCTGCCCGGCCCCCAGGACTTCGCTTTCCGCTGCTTTTGTGAGCTGGGCCGGCTCCCGTGTGAAATCAGAAAGCATAAAGACTTCATCTGTGTATTTCATCAGCTTCAGCTCCAGTCCTTCTTTGAGGTTGGTTAAATACCCTCGAAGCACCTTTTTCACTGTGGGGACACTGACTTTCATGCTTTGGCTGTCATCATAGACAAGGACCACGTAGATCTCGGGCTGTGTGATGTGAAGGAAATAATCACCAGGCTCAACACTGTAGGTCATGACCTGTGTTCCTCCTGTGGTCTTGATGCCGGAAGGGGGAATGTCTTCCCCTTCAGGGGTTTGAAGAACAGCTCTTGCGTTCACTATGCCGAATTTTCGAAAGGATATCTCCAGTTTTTCGTCCTTGATACCGGGAAGCTGGATTTTAAAGATATCCGGGTTGTCTTTTGACACTTCTCCTCCCATAAAGGTTTGGAGAGGGAGGTCCTGGGCTTGCTCTTTAGTGTTGTTGGATTCTTTTTCTCTGAGACCGGCTTGTTCCATCATTTCTGCGGCGGTCATCTGCTCTCCCCTTTGCTTGAAATACCCGCTGACAAAGATCTCTTCGATTTCTATCTCTTCGTCGCTGTAGGCTTCCGCGATTTGGATTTTCAGGTATTTGGCTGTTGTGGGAGCCACCTTAAATTCCTGCAGGCTCTCTGGTTTCTCTTTGATATTGATTTCGGTCAGAGGCTCGAATCCTGTTTTCGGGGTGTTGTTTGACACGGAGAATTTAATTTTTTTAGGGATGTATTCTTCTCCCACCCGAATACCGATTTTATGGATTTCAGCGAATCTTCCCTGAGGAAAGCAGAACACAGCTTCTCTGGGAAGGTCGCCGTCTTCAAAGTCAAAATAAAAGGTGCCCTCTTTGTAGTCTTTTTGATTCAGGCTGTGGTCTATCATCCGGTTCCATTCATAATAAACAGGAGGAGTCGACCTGTAGATCACAGCGGCTCCTCTTCTGGAGGATAACAGGTCCTGCACTGTTTTTTCGGGGGGATTTTCCGGGTCAAGCTGGCTGACCTTGATGTCAGAAAACAAATAGCTTCCCCTGTCGAGGGGAGAGATGCCCGAGGCTTCCAGCCCGATTTTACCCCTTTTTGAACGGCTGTCTTCTATGTCAAAGATCACCTGGCCGTCTGCGATGAACACAAGGCGGTCTGCCACGGCTTTCAGCTCGATATCCATATATTTTCCGATTTTCTCTTCCGGAATAAACATCTCGGCAAAGGACAGAAGTTCGAGTCCCTGGGCAGAGAAAAGAGACATCTCATACCGGTCATCCCTTTTGTTGTATCCCACGCGGTAGTAATGCTGTGGATTTTTATAGCCAAAAACAATACCGAAATACCGGCCGAAGCCGCCTTTTTTTGTGACAGGTATCACACGAAAAGAAACGGAGAAATTTTCCCAGTCATCTTTTTCAGTAATAAGAAGAGTGGCTGATTCTTCCGTTGTGTTCTGGCAGGAGATCCCTGAAAACTCAGTCAGCACGGGTTTCCAGATGCTTTTTTCCGGTTCGGCTTCAGGGTCGTCCCACAACTCCCATCCGTCAAGGTCTTCTGATTTGAAGTCGCTGAAAAAGGATATTTCCTGTGCGGGCGGCGGGGGAGCTGCCGGTGGCTCTCCGGAATCCTTATCTGAAGATGTTATGAAGCGTCCGTAGGCATAGACCTCGTTTATAAGGACCTGCCTTCCCATTGCTTCAATAGTCATTTTTTCCTGCTGGGGGTCCATTCCGCTGGGTCCTGAGGTCAATATGTTCATCTTCAAGTATTTCGCTTTTACGGGTTTGACCTCATACTCCTGATAATCTTTTTTTTCAGGGTCTATCTTAAAGGTCCCGATGGATTCAAAGCCTTCACTCCTTTCCTGGGATGCAAGAAACTCAATGCTTCCGGGGATCCACAGTTGAGGCAGGGAGATACCGATTTTTTGTATTTCCGCTTCTTTCTCGTCCGGAAAGGAAAAAACCACTTCATACGGAAGCTCGTTTTCTTTAAGGGACAGGAAAAACATTCCTTTCGGGTCTGTCTCTTCCATTGTTTTTTCATGGTCGATCAAAGCCAGATGGATCTGGTTTTCGGGCGAGACCACAAGGGCTCCTTTATTGAACGAGAGGAGGTCCTGAAGAGCTTTTTCCGGCAGGTCTTCAGGGGCGGATGATTGGACGGTCATATGGCTGAAAAAGACTTTTTCCGTTCCCAGTCCGGATACGGACAGGCCGCACCGGCCCCTCTGGTAAAGGCCGTCACTGACGTCGAACAGAGTGCTCTTATCGACCATAAAACGGATGCGCTGGTCTATGAAATCAAGCTGTACGGGAACCTCCTTGTTTTCAGGGCATTCGATGCGGGCGAATTCCATGACACGGAATCCTTCAGGGGTCCGGCACAAAAGCTCGAACCTTTCCTCTCCGGAGTCATATCCTGCCCAGTAATAATGTTCGGGGTCCTGGAATCCGAAGACCAGGCCAAAGGATATCCCTTCTTCGCTCTTGTCACCGAATCGAATAAAGCTTGTTTTTATGGAATAACGGCCCCATGATTTTTCTCCGGCAAGCAGCAGGGAGGCGCCTTTGTTCGCATCGTTTTTTATGCCTGAGACTTCGGTAAGCATGGCGTCCCAACGGCTCGGGTGGTCTCTGGCTTCGGGATTGTCCCGGATGTCCCATTTCATCTGCCGGGTCAGCATGTTCTCATCCGGTGAAAGGGGAAGGAACGTTAATTCATTGTCTGGATAGGTGTTTGAGAAGGAAGGAAGAAAACAGAGAATGAGAAAGGCAGTGATGATTATTTTTGTTGCTTTTTTCATTATTTTTTCTCCTGCAAATTCATATCCTTCATAATCGGTTATTTTTTGATGTTTGATATGTCTAAGTTTTTTTCACTTTCATAACCCCTGAAGTACAGAACAGGCGGCAGTGAATTTGTTTGGTAGGCCAGCTTGAACCGGACAAAGGTTTCCGGGGGGATGATAAAAGGGGAGGGAGGTTTATGGAAGAGGGAATCGGTGAGCTCCTCGTCCACATAAATTTTACGGCCTTCATCCATAAGGATGAACTGCTGGTCTCTCATGATTTCTATTCCGGAGCTCACCAGGGATTGGATACCAAGGTCGAGGATAACGGAAGAGCCTGTCTTTTCCGCCGAGAAAACCATGACCTTCATGGTGCTGCCGTCTTGGTGAGAAGCCGCAGGAGCAGGGATTTGGGTTTCTTTTCCGGGCGCAAGCGCAAGGTCAAAGACGTTGTTCCGGATGCGGATTCCGAAGGAATCGATGCGGGAAGATTCGGGGATGAGGAAAAACACTTCCTGGCTCTGGAAAAATTCAGGTGTGAAGCGGATAAAACCCTCGTCTGTGGTGGTGCCTCCCACAGCATAATAGAGATATCCTCCGTCCGCAGTGAGCCAGAGATATTCTTCGGGCTCTATCTGGACGATATTTTTTATCCTGTCTCCGGAAAGGCTTCTGCCGCTCATAAGGACTGCTGCGAAACGCCATCCTTCCGGAGCCGGTTCCTCCTGAAATTCGCTGGAAAACGAGACGGAATGCACGGCTGCTTCTACAAAATCGCTTTTCATGTAATTCAGAGCTCCCTCGGGAGGGCTTTTGTTCCCGCACGTCTCCTCAAAGCGGCCTTTGACAGGGAGGCATATGTTTCCGTATTCATAATCGAAGAACTGAAAGGCCAGGTTCTGCGCCCCTTCAGGGATTGTGAACACAAAGCATACGGTGCGGATATCTCCCTGTTTGGGAATGGTGAAGGGTTCGGAGAGGCTGACTCCTTCTTCTCTATGCTCCGTGAGGGAGCTGAGAGAATAAGCCAGTCCGTCAGCCAGGCAGTACACGTGGTCCGAAAGCTTCTCGACCCTGTACGCCACATCGGCCAGTACATATTCCTGTTCGCCTTTCTTTTTTTCGGTCAGAAGCTTCACTCCCATAGTGTGGTCTTGTTTCTTTTCCAGCTTTTCCTTTTCGATCTTTTGCTTGGGATGGATATTTTCCCATTGTGTGGTGAGCAAAAGAAATGTTTTTGGCACAGGAGCCGGCACTTCCTCCAGCTCTGTGTGAAAAGAACTGCTTTTTATGGTGATCCTTACGGCTTTGTTTTCATTCGAATCTTGAGAAAAAGCAGGCAGGAGAGTAAGGTTCACTGCAGCGGCAAAGAGAACACATTCTTTTATTTTAATCTTTCTCAATGTACCTTTTTGCTTATCACCTTACATATAGCATATAGCAACTTTTTTTTCTCCTGTCAATGGAAAGAGGTTTCCGCCCTGTTTCTCACATTGACCATTCACAGCAATTGGCGTAAAATAAAACAGCTGCATACATACTGCAAGATATGAATCAAAATAAACTTATGAAACGGCATTCATATGATAATGACTCAAATCGAACAAGCCAAAAAAGGAAACATAACCAAAGCCCTCAAACAGGTGGCTGAGGAGGAGGCTCTCCCTGCAGAAGAAGTCCTGAATCTTGTCGCCTCAGGAAAAGTGGTGATTCCCTTGAACCCGAATCACGGGGACATCCATCCGGTCGGGATCGGCAGCGGACTCCGCACAAAAGTCAATGTCAACATCGGGAGTTCCATGGATTTTCCGGATTTAGAGAATGAGCTTGAAAAAACAGAAGTCGCACTCAGATACAAGACAGATACCATAATGGACCTGAGTACAGGAGGAGATATCAATAAAATCCGGAGGAATATCCTTGAAAAAGCGCGCATTCCGTTAGGAACCGTACCGCTGTATCAGGTGGGGATACAGGCCATAGAAAAAAGAGGCGCTATTGTGGATATGACAGAGGACGATATCTTTTCAGTCATTGAGCAGCAGGCTGAAGAAGGGGTCGACTTTATGACGGTTCATGCGGGGCTCACCTCAAAAGCCATAGAGAGGCTGAAAAAGCAGGGCCGCGTGGCAGATATTGTATCCAGGGGCGGAGCTTTTCATCTGGCCTGGATCCTGCATAATGAGAAAGAAAACCCTCTGTATGAGAATTTTGACCGGCTTCTTGAGTTAGCTCACAAGTATGATGTGACGTTGAGCCTTGGAGACGGTCTCAGGCCGGGAGCTGTGGCTGATGCGTCGGACAGGCCGCAGTTCGAGGAACTTCTGACTCTGGGTGAACTGGTGAAGCGCTCATGGGAAGCCGGAGTCCAGGTTATGGTGGAAGGGCCGGGACATGTTCCCATTGACCAGATAGATATGAACATGAAGATCCAAAAGAGGGTCTGCCAGGGGGCTCCTTTTTATGTGCTCGGCCCCATTGTCACGGACATCGCTCCGGGGTATGACCATATTGTCTCTGCCATAGGGGGCGCTGTGGCTGCCTGGTCAGGAGCTGATTTTTTGTGTTATGTGACCCCATCAGAGCATTTGGGTCTACCTTCTCCCGAAGATGTCAGGGAGGGAGTGATCGCTTCCAGAATAGCCGCGCATGCAGCGGATATCGTGAAGGGAGTCAAAGGCGCTGTGGAGAAGGATTATGCGATTTCAATGGCCAGGAAAAAGCTGGATTGGGAAACACAGAAGAAGCTGTCCATCGACCCTTATAAATTCGAGGAGATAAGAGAACGGAGACGAACCACGTCGGAAGCCTGTTCCATGTGCGGAGATTTCTGTGCTCTTAAAATAGTCGAGGATTTCCTGCATTCCTCCGGAAAGGCCTCGGATGGCTCCTCAAAATAGACTTCTTTTCGGTACGGCTGGCGTGCCCCAGTCGGCTTCGAAAAAATCCACCCTGGAAGGTTTGAGAGAGGTCAGACGTCTGGGGCTTGACTGTCTGGAAATTGAGTTTGTCCAGGGAGTGAAAATGGGAACGGACACAGCTGAGCAGGTCCGAAGGGAAGCTGAGCGTCTGGGCGTGGCTCTCAGTGTGCATGCTCCCTATTATGTGAGCCTCAACTCGCCGCGCCAGGGCATAAGGATAGCCAGCCATAAAAGGCTTTTCCATTCAGCCCGCATCGCACGGGTCTGCGGAGCCAGAAGCGTGGTGTTTCATCCCGGATTTTACGGGCAGGACAGCCCTGATGACACCTTTGAGACCATAAAGCAGGGACTTAAGGAAGTCGTTTCCATACTCAGGTCTCAGAAAAATCAGGTCACTTTAAGGCCTGAGACCATGGGCAAACGCTCCCAGTTCGGTACTCTCGAGGAAGTCCTGTCTCTCTGCCAGCAGGTGGATGGATTGAAACCCTGTATTGACTTTTCCCATTTGCATGCCCGTTATGGAAAGGCCAATGATTATCTGAGCTTTTTCAGGATTTTGAACAAGATCAAGCTTAAGCTCGGCGCAGCGGCTTTAAAAGACATGCACATTCATTTGAGCGGGATAATGTACGGGGAAAAAGGGGAGATCAAGCATCTTATGCTCGATAAATCAGACTTTCGTTATGATGAATGCATACAGGCCTTGAGGGATTTTGAAGTGGAAGGTCTGGTCATCATAGAAAGCCCGACTCAGGAAAAAGACGCATTGATGCTTAAAAACCTTTACAACTCTTCCTGAAAAAACTTTTTATTTTTCTTTGGCAAAGGCGTTATAAATCAGTCCGAACAGCCATCCCACGACAAATCCGTCCACGAAGCCCCATAAGAGACCCGCTAGGCTCCCGAGGAAGCTGAAGCTGTAGCCAAAATAGAACGCGTTTAATTTTGAAAGAGTTTCTCCCTGGCCGCCGGTTAAAAGGAGAAAAATCGTGGCAAGGAAAATAGTGGCGCCCCAGATAATGCCTCCGGACAGAGCTAATGCCATTTTGTTGAGTTTCATAAAACCCTCCCTGTTCATAATGATATCGATTTATAATAGTACCAAAGTCTTATTTGGTCAAATTTTTCATGATTTCCAGAAGCACTCTTCTGTTTCTTTCTCCAAGGTCCAGCTGGTTTATCTTCTCTTCTGTCAGGACGCTCTGCTGGCTCTCAGCAAGCTCATAAGCCTTTTCTTTTTTGCCTCTGTAGTAAAAACCCAATATATGAAAGGCGCGGCTCCGCTCCGTAATCTCCGGAGGCACATCGGATGACTGGGAGATGGTGAAAATCCGCGAAAAATAATATTCAGCCCTCTTGAAATTTCTGTCTTTGAAGTTCATGACCCCCAAGAGATAAAGAGCCCGGGTTTCCAGGGGCGCATGTTTTGTGAGATTTTCCAGTGTCTTTCTGGCTTTTTTTTCTTGTTTTTCCTTTAGATAGATCTCGTAGAGCTCGTAATAGGCCTCTTTTTCCTTAGGGTTATCTTTGATATATGTTTTGAGCTCCTTTATTTTATCGCTGAGGGAAGCTTCCTCCTTTGGTTCTTCACCGGAGGGATCCGCAGTTGTTTCGGGCTGTGCCGTGTCTTTGGCCTCTGCAAGGGATTCCTCCTTTCCTATCCCGAAATAAGCGAGAATCCGAAAGAGGTCGCCCCTTTTCTCTGAATCCAGCTCTATTATGGATATCCCTTCCATCCCTATGAGCTTGACAGCGGTTATGAGATGGTTTTTACTTTCTTCCTGCTGGTCAAGATAATAGTAAGAAAGGCCCAAGAACATATGCGCTTTTCCCAGAATATCGCCGTGGCCCTCTATTCCAAAAACAGCGACTTTCAGTTCTTTTACCGCCTTCCTGAAATTCCCTGCTCTGAATGAGGCCTCCCCTTCATTGAGCAGCCGGGTGTAAAAAGAATCGATTTCCTGGGCATTTAACAAAAGGACACATCCAATAAAGATAAGGGCATATATGACCCAAATTTTTTTCCTCATCGTATCCTTATTTCTATAACAATCTTTGCTTTTTGTCAAAACACCTTTTTTCACTTTACACAGGAAACATTAAGCATTAAACTTAATGAACCTGAATGAATAGTTCAGGTCAAAAACAAATACATCACACTGTTTTCATGGAAGGGAATATTGATGGAAGATAGAAAGAAATATCCGCCTGAATTAAATTCCTCCGGTTCCAAATACAGACGCCTGATGGAAAACTTAAATGTAGGTATTTATAGAAACACTCCGGGTCCGAAAGGAAGCTTTATTGAGGCGAATCCTGCCATTATTAAGATGTTTGGATTCAAAAGCAAAAAGGACTTTCTCAAAAAAAACGTTTCTGACCTTTATCAGGAACCAGAGGACAGAAAAAAATTAAACGGAAAGATGAAGAAGGACCGTTTTGTTAAAGACGAAGTCCTTAAATTAAAAAGAAAGGACGGCTCCGTTTTCTGGGGTTCTGTTACAGCCGTGGCTGTTAAAGATAAAGACGGCGAGATTCAGTTTTATGATGGGATCATTGAAGATATCACAGACCGCTTAGAGGCTGAACAGGCCCTTGAAGAAGAGAAAAGCCGGTTCAAACAGCTTTATAAAAACGCACAGGAAGGGATCGTGATCACTTCCAATGAAGGAATCATCAGCCATGCAAACCGGGAATTTTTAAGGATATTCGGCTACAAGCTCAAAGAAGTGGTGGGACTGAATATTGACAAGCTTGTTGCCGGCCGTGAGATCAGCCGGGCAAAGAAAATAACAAACAATGTCGTAAAAGGAAAAAATGTGGCGCTGGAGACCGTTCGCAGCCGGAAGGACGGCACTCCGGTCCATGTATCGGTCATTGCCTCTCCCATCTCTGCGGGGGAAAAACAGCTTGGTGTTTTCGGAATATACAGGGACATCACAGAGCGTAAAAAAGCAGAAGAGCGGGTCAAGCATCTCAACCAGGTGCTTAATGCCGTGCGCAATGTGAACCAGCTCATCATTCAAACAAAAGACAGGATCAAACTTATAAAAAAGGCATGTCAGGGGATCGTAGAGACCCGCGGGTATCAAAACGCTTTGATCGCTCTTTTTGACGGGACCGGTAAGATCACCACCACAGCCGAAGCCGGAATTGGAGAACAATTGGTTCCTTTGGTAGAAAAGATGAAAAAAGGATGGCTTCCGTACTGCGGTAAAAAAGCTTTGAAGAGAAAGGGTGTGGTGTCTTTCAGAGACCTCCGAAAAGCATGCCCGGATTGTCCCCTGTCAAAAGGATATAATAAAAACAGGGGAGCCATGACCGTCAGCCTGACCTCAAAGGATAAAGTGTATGGTTTCCTGACGGTTTCCATTCCTGAGGATTATATGAATGACAAGGAAGAACAGCGCCTGTTTAAGGAGATGGCCGACGACATTGCCTTCGGACTTCATTCCATTGAAGAGGAGCAAAAACGCAGGCAGGCAGAGGAGGAGCTCAAGCGTGCTCTGGAAGAGGCCCGGCTTGCTAATAAAGCAAAGACCGAGTTTTTGGCTAATATGAGCCATGAGATACGGACTCCTATGAATGCGGTCATAGGTATGACCGGTCTGCTTCTGGATACAGACCTCAACAGCGAGCAGCTTAAATACGCAGAGACCATACGCACGAGCGGCGAGTCTCTTCTCTCGCTTATAAATGATATACTTGATTTCTCCAAGATAGAGGCCGGGCAGCTGGAGCTCGAGGACATGGGATTCAATCTGTGGTCACTGCTTGAGGATTTTGCATCCATCATGGCCTTCCAGGCCCATGACAAAGGGCTTGAGTTTATCTGTGCGCCTGATCAGAATGTGCCTACCTATCTTAAAGGAGACCCGGGACGCCTGCGGCAGATTCTGGTCAATCTTGCCGGAAATTCCATAAAGTTCACTGAAGAGGGCGAGGTGGCGGTCCGTGTGAGCGTTGAATCCGAGACCGGGGATGAGGCGGTACTCCGGTTTACTGTCCGTGATACGGGAATCGGGATTTCCATGGATAAGCAGAAATTCATATTTGATATTTTTACTCAGGTGGACGGCTCGAGCACCCGGAAAGCCGGAGGAACAGGCCTGGGCCTTGCCATCTCAAAGCAGTTAACGGAGAAGATGGGAGGGAACATCGATGTAAAGAGCCAGGAGGAAAAAGGCTCTGAGTTCAGTTTTACAGCGCGGTTCACAAAGCAGACCAAGCGCGAGCCCGCAGAAAAGCTTGCGGCTGATATAAGCGGCACACACATTCTGATTGTGGATGACAACCGAACAAACAGAGAAGTATTAAGAGGTCAGCTCGAATCCTGGGATGTCCGGGTCGATGATGCACAGGACGGCCCCACAGCCCTTCATAAGCTGTATAAAGCCTACAACGAAGGGGACCCGTTCCAGCTGGCCATCCTGGATATGCAGATGCCGGACATGGACGGTGAGTCTTTGGGCAGAGCCATAAAAGCGGATGAAAAGATAAGAGGTGTCCGTTTGATCATGATGACTTCCATGGGACAGAGAGGCGATGCCTTTCGCCTGGAAGAGATCGGATTCATGGCTTACCTCACAAAACCGGTCCGGCAGTCAGACCTTTTCGACTGCATCGCCACGGTTCTGGGCCGGGGAGTCAAGACAAAGACAGAAAGAGTTCTGATAACACGCCATCTTATCCGGGAGATGCGCCGCGGGAAAACCAAAGTCCTTTTGGTTGAAGACAACATTACGAACCAGCAGGTTGCTGCGGCCATGCTCAATAAAATGGGAATGCGTGTGGATGCTGTGGCTGATGGGGCTGAAGCTGTCAGAACGTTAAAAGATATTTCCTATGACATTGTGCTCATGGATGTGCAGATGCCTGTAATGGATGGCCTGGAAGCCACAAGGAAGATCCGTGACCCGAAAACAAAGGTGCTGGATCATGATATCCCCATCATTGCCATGACCGCTCATGCCATGGAGGGTGACAGGGAGAGATGCCTGGAAGCCGGCATGAACGACTATATACCAAAGCCGGTCAGTATCCAGAATTTAGCCCAGACACTGGATAAATGGATCAGGAAACAGACAGAAGGGGGGGAAAAAGAAAAAGAAACCATCCCTTCCCTCCCCGTGTTTAAAAAAGAGCTGCTCGAGGAGCGTTTGATGGGAGATGAAAATATAATGAAAGAGATTTTAGATATTTTTATCGAGGAAAGCGCCCTCCAGATAGAATCATTGAAAGACTGTTTGAAGGGAAAGGACTTAGCAAAAATAAGGATGCAGGCCCATACGATCAAAGGGGCTGCGGCTAATATAGGGGGAGAGGTTCTCCGCCAAACAGCTTTTAAGATGGAAAGAGCCGCGGAAAAAGGGGACTTTGGGGAAATCGCATCGCTCATGCCAGAGCTTGAGAAACAGCATACTGTTTTAAAAAAGATTCTGGAAAAAGAGATAAAAAATAAAAGGAGCTAGCCGGTTTTATGAATGATATGAAAATTCCTTTGCTTGATTTAAAAGCGCAGTACGCGTCCATAAAACAGGAAATCCGCGCGGCTGTGGATGAGGTCTTTGACTCCCAGTGCTTCATACTGGGGCCCAAAGTCACAGAGCTGGAGCAGGAGATTGCCCGCTATTCGGAGGCATCCTTTGCCCTGGGAGTCTCATCAGGTACGGATGCGCTTCTCATCTCTCTTATGGCGCTGGGTATTGAGCCTGGTGATGAAATCATCACCACACCGTTTACTTTTTTCTCCACAGCCGGAGTGATCTCCCGCCTCAACGCCACTCCCAAATTCGTGGACATAGACCCTGACACCTACAACATGGACCCGGGGAAACTGGAGCCGGCCATAACCCGCCGCACCAGAGCCGTTATTCCGGTGCACCTGTTCGGGCAGTGCGCGGATATGGACCCTGTACTTGAAACCGCATCCAAGCATGCTCTTCCGGTCATAGAAGATGCGGCCCAGTCCATAGGCGCCCTGTACAAGCACAAAAAAGCGGGCTCCATGAGTGAGTTTGGCATCTTCTCCTTTTTCCCCTCTAAAAACCTGGGGGGAGCCGGTGACGGCGGCATGGTCATAACCCGGGACTCGGCGCTTTATGAGAAGCTTAAAATACTCCGTGTGCACGGCGCCCGTTCCAAATACTACCATAAAATCGTAGGGGGGAATTTCCGTCTGGATGCTCTTCAGGCAGCCGTGCTTCTGGTCAAGTTCAAATACCTTGATTCCTGGTCGGAAAAGCGCCGGAAAAATGCCGCTTTCTATAACAAGCTCTTTGCTCAGTCAGGCCTCGTAGAGAAAGGAGCCATCAAACCCCCTGTTGAGGCTTATAAGGAATCGGGAGACAGAAACCGCCACATCTACAATCAGTACACTGTGCGCACCCGTTCCCGGGACAAGCTCCGGGAATATCTCCGGCAGCAGGGAGTAAGCACAGCCGTCTATTATCCGGTGCCGCTCCACCTTCAGGAATGCTACAAAGACCTGGGATATCTCAAAGGAGATCTTCCTGAGGCGGAAAAAGCGTCCCGGTCCGTTCTCTCTCTTCCTGTATATCCTGAGCTCACCACGTCCGAGCAGGAATATATCGTGGAAAAAATGAGCGATTTTTTTAAATAATAAAAAATTGGAAAATGGGAGAGTAGCTCCCGTTTGAAACAAGGAGGGATTATGGATAAAAAAATTATTGACCTATACCGTGACTATTCTAAAGGAAACCTGGGCCGCCGTGAGTTTCTCAAGAGATTGGCTGTGCTCGCCGGCGGGACAGCGGCGGGCGTGGCCTTGCTTCCTTTTATAGAAAAGAAATTCGCTCAGGCACAGTTTATTCCCGAGGATGACCCCCGCCTGGAAAAGGGATATATCACGTATCCCGGTGAAACAGGGGAGGTCCGGGCCTATCAAGCACGGCCCAACCAAGAGGGGAAGCATCCTGCCGTCATTGTTATCCACGAAAACAGAGGGCTTCAGCCCCATATCGAAGATGTGACCAGGCGGGTGGCTCTGGAGGGATTTTTGGCCGTGGCTCCGGATGCGCTGTCTCCTTTGGGGGGGACGCCGGAGAGTGTGGATGAGGCCCGGTCAAAGATGCGGGAGCTTGACAGTGATGAGACCGTAAAAAACTATGTGGCTGCGGTAGAGTATTTGAAGACCCATCCTCAAGCCACCGGAAAAGTCGGGTGTATGGGATTCTGCTGGGGAGGCGGCGTGACAAACCAGGTCGCTGTGAACGCACCGGATTTGAATGCAGCGGTCCCTTTCTACGGCCGGCAGCCTGACGCTGAAGATGTTCCCAAGATCAAAGCTTCCCTGCTCATGCATTACGGCTCACTTGACGAGCGCATCAACGCAGGCATTCCCGCATTCGAAGACGCTCTGGAAAAGGCGTCCGTGGATTACAAGATGTATATGTATGAGGGAGCGGCCCATGCCTTTTTCAATGACACGAACCCTGACAGGTACCACAAACAGGCATCAGAAATGGCATGGGAGCGCACCGTGGCCTTTTTTAAGGAGAAACTGAAGACCTGACTGGCCAGGACTATTCATAAAAAAATGGCGATGAGCATTTTTTTACCATATAGGCAAGCCGATATGAAATTCAGATATGGCTTTT
>Ga0207752_1000454_pt1 | contig 19138 bp, 18 predicted proteins | sample Pon2CUnioCityCA_6_FD_187272 | JGI IMG/M metagenome (GOLD analysis project Ga0207752, IMG submission 187272) | Marine sediment microbial community from Union City, CA, USA - Pond 2C Sediment 2 (SPAdes) | ecosystem: Environmental > Aquatic > Marine > Intertidal zone > Salt pond sediment ...
ATTAACCGGAATCTTGCTCCGAACCCCGGCCTCGCGAACGCGATTTTCACTTTTCATTGCCCCGTTCAAACCATCCGTCTCCGTCCGAAAAGAAGAATTGTTTTCGATTTCGGCATCTCCCCGCGAAAAAGAAAGTACAACCTGACGAAAATACGGCGAGTCTTCAAGTTTACACATCAAAGTCGCCACATCCCTCGCATCCGCCGCCACTCCGGCGATTATCACTTTAAAACGCACGTTACCAAGAGGCAGATTCTTCTTTTCGTTCAAACTGGCCCGGACCACCCTGACAACAGCACCGGAACTCGGAACGGATGTAACATCCTGTTCGTCCTCAAACTTCTCTGCGATAAAATCAACTTTTTTAAGAACAATCCTTTCATGAATCAAATAACTCAATTCCGCTAAAACGCTTGCCACATCAATCCTGGAATCAATTTCATCTATGGATTCGGCGTTTTTTCTTGAGACTCTTATTTCATTTTCAAGCTCAGCCATTTTAGCTGAAACTTTTTCCGCCTGGGCCTGCTCCGTTTCCATTTGAGCATACTGAGCCCTAACTTTTGAAATCGTATGTGTGGTAATAAAACTCCACACTATCATCACCACAAATACACCACTCAATGCGATGTATTGCGTGCGATAACTGACCTGGCGCCTTCTACCGCTTTTGTACCATTCTGGAAGAAAATCAATGTCTTTCATAACTCTCTCATGACTCACATCTGACCAGACGCCTGCTGTTTTTTACTTTTTTCCATCCCTTAAGGCTCAGACCGACAGCTACCGCCCACTCGCAAAACAAGCCTCGCCTGTCACTATCGAAATTCACATTTATTCTCCCATTCGACAAGTCGAAACCCCTCAAGGGCTGGGCCACTTCGATTTCAACCGCCAATCGGCGTCTTAAGACATTCAGTAAAATATCCTCGTACGCCCCACCTCCGGCAAAAACCGCCCTTTCGACACGTTTGCCTCTGAACGTTACCGTATAATACCTAAGACATAATGATATCTCTCTCGCAAGGTCCTCAGCAACGGCACTTACCGCGTCAACCATCACTTGTCTGGTTGATTTATCTATATCGTTTTGGTTCTCGGCAGCCACCTGTTCGGCCAAGTCCGACTTCAGCGAGAAAAGACCAGGATCCACCCTAAGCGCCTCCTGCAGTGTCTCAGCCTCGCCGACGTCGATACCTAATTTTCCCGCAATTTCCCGGGCAAATAGCTGTCCGCCGATCGGAATCTGTTTGATAAAGCTAATTTCTCCCCCCCGGCCAAACACAACTGTCGTAAAATAGCTTCCGACGTCCACGAAAACAGTTATCCGGTCTCTATCCTCCTGGCGTCTCAACGACCTCTCAAAGCTCCTGAATAACGCACATGGAATCGTATCTATCGCCACCGGTTTAAGCTTGGCTTCCTCAAGCATTGCAATGTGACTCTTTATTGTTTCATTATCCGTGGCGAACAAAATCAGCTCATTCTTAACCTCGTCGCCCTGCCTGACACTGCCGGCGACCATATAGTCCATCGAATCCTTATCGGGATCCAGTCCGAACCTATGGTCAACTTCTTTTCTCAAAGCCTGTTCGATCCCATACTTTTCCGCTTCGGATAATCGAAGACTGGTAATTCTTAATTTGTTACTCGGCAAACACGAAATGACGTTTCTTCCCTGAAAACCGCCATTTGCAAGCATTCGTTTTATCGCCGAAATAACAAAGCTTCTTCTCGCCTGCTCATCGGCGTTAATGCTGGTATCAATACGAGTTTCATCCGCAGCAACTACGGATATTTGCTCATCATTAATCACCAGTTGAATCATCTTGATAGAGTTATGACCTATATCCAACCCTATCGGCTGCTGACATCGAATATTCAAACCCCAGGCTATCATTGAGTTGCATTCCCCATAAGTTCCCTGTTACCTTTACAAATAGCTGTCACCCTCCTGCAAACAACAGCGTCAATTCGCATCATTACTGCGTTTATCTTTATTGAATTGAGATAAATCCCGTCACAGGCTCTACTGAAATTGTTGTGGTATGCGCATCCGCCTGTAAGATAACAGTCCCCCCGTTATCGGGACTCCCCAGGCAATCAAATAGAACTGTCGCCGTCATGTTAAAATCAACGTTGGTGATATCAACGCTATTCAGCCTGCCGTCATTCTGAAAATCTACGATGTAATCAAAGCCCTTCTTCACAGGATGAGGTATAACGTTACCGGCTTGATCTTCTATCCAATATCTCTCTGTGTTCTTGTCGAATTCGACGCAGAAGTTCTGCCCCCTGCTGATTGCCAGACTTCTGGCGTACTCGAGGTCCGCTGAGATCATATTCGCCGCAGAACGAATCTGCACGCTGCCGGCCGAACTTATCATTGGCAGGGCCGTAAGCCCTATTATGGCCAGAATCACCACCACAATCAGCAGCTCAACTATGGTAAAACCGCTGTGTGAACCACTTATTTCGTATCGCCCCCCACCATCGATATACGAATGACATATCTTCTTAGGCGGATATATTAAATCCGGCATTATAGTAAACCTCCTCTTATTTTTCTGATACATTATCACCCTCCTCCGTTCTTTTTTCGTCCTCTTGGACATGCACCTTTAGCAGCCGGCCAATCAGTCTAAAAACCTCGCTGCTTTCTAAATATTATCTGACCTCTCGAAATTTATCGAACCATAATGCTCTTTGTGCACTTTGCGTCTTTCACATGCCAACAAAGCGATACAAGTGCCATTTTCCATATCCTCAACAGTTAAGGTCGACAGAATTGACACAATCGTCAAACAATACTACAGGCACTGTCGCACTATCTCGATGTCCGGCAGGTCCATTAACACATAATTGATATTCCCGACATATTTTGGATTTTTCTTTTCTTATCGCATAAAGGCCGATAAGCAATCCATCTTTTAGGCCTTCTCCAGAACCATACGACCCGCCCCTATTTTCTCGTGATATTTCGAAAAAAAGCGCCGGCAGCCGGACTCCATCTTTTTGCCGTATCGAACGACGGCCAGGTCTCAATAGACGCCTTAGCCGGAGCCGCGGTCACATTAACCGAAATAAAATCCGAAGTTATGCCGCCGAGCCCGACAAACAAACCGCCAACCACGTCAACGTTCGCACTTACCCCGCCGGCATCGATTGATATTCCCTGACCAATTTGAGCAAGCCCGTTAATCACTAACGTTGCATTATCTTCCATCACCACTTGCCCGGTTACCAAAAGAGCAGGAAAATTTTTCACCGAAGTAATTATATTATTCGCCCCGCTTACTTTTAAATTTCCTTCAACAACGAGCATGCCGTTAATATCAACATCACCAGGCATGTTCACATCACTCTCGCAGTAATATATTCCGGCAGGATTAAATTCAGTAAAGTTAAAGGACTCCACTGAATGAGTATTAGCATCAACAATTTCCGCCAAATAGCCCGCCGAGCCAATATAATAAGGACTGAAATCACTGCTCTCAAGGCCCGGCCAAACAACAGGAGCCTGAACGACTGATTCGTTTTTTCTGCCCTCAATACTTCCTCCGGCGATAGTGCCGGTTGCAAAAACATCACCGTCGATAACACCATTGTTTGTTAAGTTTCCGTCACAATAGACGTCACCATTGATTGTAATCTGCGGCCGAACCGTTGTGCTCGAACCCACCCAATATGCTATGCACGGATCAATCCGTAATTCACCTCTTAAACTGCTGCGGCCAATCTTTTCGGAATCTCTCAGGCGGTAGGAATTACAATCTATTATATAATTGCAGCGATCCGTCGGATCCAAATCTTCACGGATGACGTCCAAATCATAATAATCTCCACTGCCCGCGATTAACTGTAGAGACGCAGCCCCTGTCCAATACTCCAAATCCGTATCCTGGGGATTCAGAACCAGCCCTCTGGCATGTTCTAAACCGGACTCGGCCAGATAATCCATTTCCGTTCGCAGTATCATATTCCGGCCGCAAGCCAATTCAACGTCGCTTTGCGAGACAAAGCCCAATACTGTAATCGTTATTACCATAACGATAAACAGCACTACGAGCAGTGCGATGCCCGGCCTGCCGGATATGTTCTTGGTTTTTGCGCTCATACTAATCGTCATCACTTACTATGTTTCCGCTGCCGTCAAGCAGGTTTCCCGCCCAGCTACGAAGCGTGACGTTTATCTGATATTGGCGGGTAATATTGTTCTCAACTACGTCAAACAAAATACTTACCAGCCTGCTGTTCAACGGTGAACCCGGTTCGTCGAAGCAAAACTGCACATTGCTGCATTGCGGAATAACCTCAATGTAATTGATATCATTGCTGTACACCGACCACCAGTTCGTCGCAAGCGAACCAATAGAACCGGGATTTATCGCCGTGCTGTCAGAAGATGGAAATTCACAAATCCGCAAATAATCATGCACCGGCCCTGTCTCGATATAAACCAGCTCGCCAATATTTATTTGTCCATCGTCGTATTTGTCGTCGGCCCGCCAAACTGCGAAATCATCCGGACCTGCAAAGCATACGAGCCTGCAGTGCCTAATCATCTCGGAAATCCTCAGCGCCGCAAAACGTACATGGGCCTGCTTCCGGCTCGTATCGTCGGTCGCAGCATTTGCCGAGTTCAAGGCAGAAGCCAACGTAGCCACCGCAGAGGTAATGATTACCGTAATAATCAGAGCCAAAAGCAGCTCGACCAGTGTAAAACCGTTTTCGCATCTCGTTTTTCTCATTCGCTTACAAGCCGACTAATTGCCGCCATTTCTTTGCCGTTATAATCCACCTTCACCGTTATGAGAATAAACTCGCACCTGGCCGGATCACTCTCGGCCGGCTGCGGCGGCACGTACACATAGTCACATACCACATTCCTGCTGAAATTAGCGTACATTGGGTCGGTAAACACTGCTCCGGTCGCATCCTTCACCTGACCCTCGGCCTCCGCATAACCGTAAAAATCGTAGATGTTGTCATAAGCTGCGAATCCGGTCTTTCCCGCATCCGGTCCAGGAATAACATCATTCTCGACGCCGTTAGGGTCATGAAAAGGCCTTCTTATGACCTGCTCCATCAAATCGCTTGCCAGCCTGGCAGCTAAAGTCCTTTGGATACCCTCCAGCCGAACCGCCGTTCCGCTCACAAACGGCAGCAGCACGCCTGCCGCCGCTATACCCAGCACCACAACGGCCATCATCGCCTCAGCGAGCGTAAAACCCCGCCTTCTCTTAATGTAATGCGTCCCGGCGTTAGTAATCATAATATGGTGTTCCGCCGTCATCGGTTCCCGTGTTATCGGGTCGCACCTCCGATGTAGATGCCTTATATATCCAGCCGTGGCTGTCGTCGGCGTTCGCCGGGAAATCTTCAGCGTCACCGAGAACCTGCACGGTATTCTTATGATTTAAGGGATTGGCGGGTATCTTCATCAGGTAAGGCCCACGCTCAAAACCCGGCGTCCCTACAGCCGCCGTTTGACCGCTTTCATTGCTTGACAACGTAGTCTGGGCCACAAAAGCCGCCTCGGTGGGTACTTGAGTGGTATCGCCATCCGGATAGCCGGGACCGACTTCCAAATGCTGGGCTTTGTAAATGAGAGCATACCTCCGCAGCATTTGCACATCATGGGCAAGAGCACTTTCTCTTGCCGATATGGCACTGCCGGCGACCAAGGGAAGGACGACCACGGCAAGTATTCCAAGCAAGACTACTACGATTAAGATCTCAACAAGCGTAAAAGCTCTTGCTTTTTTCATCATCTATCCTTTCTGTTTATCAGGCTATTCGCCATCATCAAAAAGGCTGACCCGCTTTCGGTAATTACCTCAGCAAGGTCAGCCCGTTTTTCTCCATCTTCTGAATTTTCAGAAAGAAATCTAAGACCGAACTCGCGGTACAGATAGCCACGACACATTCAGTCTAACGGAATTCCTAAAGATCTGCATGTTCAGCACTATCACAAGCGTGAAACGCTCCGGTATTTGTGTTGAAGTACCAGCCGAAAGCGTCATTAACCGGAGGTGGTGATACTACGCCGCTGTCAATTCCACTTTCATCGTTAAACTGATTGGTCGGAATTTGCTGGATATAAGGACCGTAACTGCCACCAATTGCCCCATCTACATCCGTTGTGCCTGTCATCGCCTCTTCAAACGTAGTTGCTGCATTTGCGCCAGGCAATGCGTCATTATGCTGAATCTTGTACAGCTCGATCTGCGAACGCATCGTCTGAAGGTCCGTGCACAGACTCGAAGTCTTGGCTTCGGTGCTGGCCTCTGTGAACTGAGGTATCACGATGGCAGCAAGGATACCAAGAATGACTACGACGATCAGAATTTCCACTAATGTAAAACCGCTTTTAGCTTTCATTTTTTGCCCCTTTTCTTAAAAATTGATTTGGTAAACTTATTTGATAAAACCCTACACATCCAACGTCGTCGCTCCTTCCACAACAAATTGTATCGACCCAATCGATACACAACTTAACTACGCCTTTCTTTTTGTTTGCCGTAAATCCTCCCGAAAAATTTGAAATTTGAAAAATTAGCCGTAACAATTACTTCGATAATTTGCTCGCTCAATAAATTAACATCGGAACTAAAATGTTTAACGTCCGAAAAACGCCATCTGTCGCTTTTTCCGAATGCTGTATAAGCATCCATGAAAATTATATAAAATAAACCAGACCATGCCAAATTAGAGCCATCAGTTCCGTCAAATCGGTCAGTTTGTGTGATTGATATATTGGGGTGTATTTTTGACGTGTATTGCTCGTTTGTTTTCGCCTATATGCTCAAGCTCTATTCGAATGTAATCCAGAGCTTGTATAGCCGATTCAATTTTATCGGCCCACTCAATTAAAACCACCGACTGCGTGTAACAGAAATCATCGAAGCCCAGCATCTCGAACTCGGAGATGGAATTCAGCCGGTAGGCATCGATATGAAAGATATCCAGCCGGCCTTTATATTCATTGACTATAACAAAGGTAGGGCTATTGACGTGCCTGGCGTCCGCAGCCCCTGCCCCGGCGGCTATTCCCTTGATCAGATGAGTCTTGCCGCTGCCCAACTGCCCGCAGACAGCGACAACTTCACCGCCCTCGAGCTGCAAGCCAAGCCTTCGGCCGAACTGAACGGTTTCATCCGGCGAGTTCGAAGTGATATCAAAATCCATATTCAATAACCAGTAATCATTCTCCCAATTGGGCCGGATAATAATAACCCATCGTCTGTGCGACAATCCCCAGCCGGTATTGATGGTCCTGCATAAGACAAACACGCCGAAAGGTTGTCGGCACGGTTGTGCTGTAAATGCGAAGCTCCCCTTTGAGACTTGTAATCACCTCTTCCCGATAGTCGCCGAGACAATCAACCACGGCGATGACCCTGCCTTCGAGACGCTGCGTGGGCTCGCTGCCCCAATCACGTACGGCACCCGACACGACAACTTCTTTTTGCGGATCGGCATCCCACCATAGAGCACGCGGACTCAGCGTTCCGGTTTCCTTGAATTCAATCAGCTTGCCCTTGGCGCTATATAGCCAGCGCTTTTTCAAATCTCTCTCGCCGGCATAGACTTCCATGCCGGGCGAATCTGCAAGAATATCGGCGGCCATTCCCTGTGCATGAATGTGTCGAGTCGGCTCTTTATGCGCCCAGAGTTTGCGACCGGTTTTCGCATCCACTACGCAGATTCCATCGGTCTTCTGCCGCGGCTCGATTCCATAGAATATCTCCAGGCCCGGATTGTCCGGATCGATATCGGCAACGTAGAAGGCATCAGGATGCCCCATTTCTGTCGTCCAGATACCTTTGCCATATTCGTCCAGCACAGCAGAACCAATTACCAGCTCATCCCTGCCATCGGCGTCAATATCGGCGGTAATCAATCCGTGACCGCTCTGACCGCCGTACTTTTTCTTTTCTTGTGTCGATTCCCAATACCAAATCCGGTTGAATTCCTTATCCAGCGCCTGCATCTTGATAAGTCTGTAGGTGCCCCGCTGCATAATCAGCGATGGCTTCTTGCCGTCGAGATACGCCACTGTGAGAAAGTTACGGCAGTAATAGTTATACTTTGAGAATCCATCTCTGCTCAGCCACGGCATTTTAGCTACAACTTTGCCGGTTTGGCTGTCAAGTTTGACCAGGTATTCGGGGCCGGTCTGGACAAGCCCCTTTTCATCGCGAGGATCGCCCTCGCCTGCCTTGCAATAGACTTCAGCCCTGCCGTCGCCATCGACGTCGTAAACAACCCACGGCGAATACCATATTCCCGCCTCGATGGACCAACCCATATCGTGGCGCCACATCATCGTCCCGTCCATACGGTAGGCTTCTATTTTGTATGTAGTTGTGCTGGGTTTCCAGTAGCCGGGATGCTGGTAAGGGTCGGTGTTGAAATTCGGCTGCTTGATAACATATTCGTAAGCACCGTCACCGTCCAGATCGGCAATGCCCACCTTCTGGAAATCGTAATCGCCGTTGAGCGGAATACTGATATACGGCCTGGGCCGGCCGGTCGGCTTAATCTCTATCTCGCCCAGTTTTTTGATTTCGCCGGGCCATTTTCTTGTGCTGGATTCATACAGCTCGTAAACATAAGCTTTTCCCTTACCGGCGGTCTGGTCTGAAAAATTCGTCGCCCGATACGGCTGACCATTCGTCAAAATGGAAGCGTCGGCAGCCAACTCAGAACTACGCCGTTTAATTTGGAATGCTATGTCGTCGGAATCAATATCGAGCAGCCGCCAGCTCAGAAAAACCGAGCCGTCTTCACGCTCAAGAGCAATCAAGCCCCTGTCCAGCTTTTCAGCGCCCGATACGCCGGCGGTAAAACCAAAAAGCAAGAACAATACAACCAATCCGTTAAATAATGACCGGCTCTTCATAATTCATACCTCCTTTACTACCTCCGTTAATTTTTCAAATGGTCATACCCTTTGACTGGCAAATCCGTAATTTGGCCATCGGGCATCTCAATCTGCACTTTCTTAGTATCCGTTATTTCGCCGATTCGAGTAATCGGCACCGGCTCATTCCATTTGTCCAGCAATTCCCGAAAATCGCCCTTCGAAAGAGTAAACAGTAACTCGAAATCTTCGCCATCGTTTATCGCCGAACTCAACGGATCTTCCGCCTTGTGGGCCTCTTCAGATATCGGAATCAGCCCGGCATCTATTATAGCCCCAACCGAACTCCGGCGACAGATACGATCCAGGTCGCTGCTAAGCCCATCGCTTATATCAATCATTGCATTAAGTTTGACTATCCCGGCGATTTTTATAGCCTCTTTGACTCTCGGCTCAAACTCCAGGTGCTTTCCGAAGCCGGACCCGCCCAAAGAACCTGTCACGCAAATATTATCGCCGGGCTTCGCACCCGACCTCTTTACAGGCTCGTTCTCCGCCGGCCTGCTGAGCATTGCCACGCTTATTGCAAACGGATTCTCTTTTCTCCAACTTGTAATATCACCGCCCACCAGGGCACAATTATATCTCTCGCCCGCACGGTTTATCCCGGCGTGAAGCTGCTTCAATTCGTTCTCGCCGAATCCTTTTGGAAGCGCAACGGAGACAACAGCCGCGACAGGAATTGTCGCCATCGCGGCGCAATCGCTAAGGCTGACGGCCATCGCTTTATATCCGGCCTGCTCTATTGTCGCTTGCCGCAGGTCGAAATGGACGCCGTCCAGCAGCATATCCGTAGTGATAAGAACCGACTCATTGCCCAGCCTTATCTGGGCCATGTCGTCGCCGATGCCTATCGGAAAATCTGCTGCGGACAAGCGGCTCTGGTTCGCAAACCAGGCGGTAATTTCGTCTTCGCCGGCACTCATCGCTGCCCCAACTGCCTGTTCCAGTATTCAATTTGCTCTTTCGCCTGCTTCGGCCCGGCCGAACCTTCCGTTACGTATTTGCCTGCAACATTCACGGCGCCCAGATGCTCATACACATCGGACTCTATCAGGTTCGAATACTTTTGGAACTCGCCCAATGTAAGCTCAGTCAGCTTCTTTTGCTGCTTTTCGCAGTCGGCAACCAAAGAGCCGACAACGCCGTGTGCCTCGCGGAATGCGACACCCTTTCCTACCAAATACTCAGCCAAAGCTGTCGCATCCAAAAATCCCTCATCAAGGCCGGCCGAAATCCTCTTCGTATCGAACTTGGTATGTGAAACAATCGCACAAGCCACGTCCAGGCAAGCCTCAACGGTATCGGCGGCGGAGAAAACGTGGACCTTATCCTCCTGCATGTCGCGATTATAACCTGACGGCTGAGCCTTCAAAATCGTCAGAATCGCCATCAGCGAGCCGTAAACAGAACCGGTCTTGCCCCGAATCAGCTCGAGCAAATCGGGATTGCGCTTCTGCGGCATCATACTCGAAGACGTGCAATAAGCATCGTCAATCCGAACAAATCCGAACTCGCTGGACGAATAAAGTATCCAATCCTCCGCCAGGCGGGACAGGTGCGTGGCAATCATCGCACAATCGAAATTAAATTCAGCACAAAAATCCCTGTCGCTAACGGCATCGATACTGTTGTAGCTGATATCGGAGAAACCAAGCTGCCCGGCCGTGCTTTTCCTGTCCAGAGCAAGCGTGGAACCGGCCACCGCCCCGCTTCCCAACGGAGAAATATTCAGCAGGCTGCTGCAGTTCTTCAATCGAATAAAATCGCGCTCGAACTGCTCGGCGAAACTTAAGATGTATGAAGCAATCACAATCGGCTGGGCACGCTGAAGATGCGTATAGCCCGGCATAATATCTTCGCTATATCTGCCGGCCGATTTGACCAGAGCTTTCTGAAGCAGCGTAATCTTAGCCTGCAGAATCTCTATCCTGTCGCGCATCCAGAGTCGAATATCGGTCGCCACCTGGTCGTTCCGGCTTCTTCCGGCGTGGATTTTTCTGCCGGTCTGGCCTGTTTTCGCAACCAAAGCCGCTTCGATTGCCATGTGAATATCTTCATACTTCTTTTCGAAGCTGAACCGTCCCTCCGCGATCTCCTTACTTATCTCGATCAGCCCATCTTTAATCTGCCTGAATTCAACTTTGGTAATCAGCTTCTGCTGAGCCAGCATCTGCGCATGTGCGATCGATCCGACAATGTCATATTTGTAAAGACGCTCATCGATAGACAGCGATTCCACAAAATCGACCGTCAGCTCATCAGGCTTGCCGGCCAATCTCTTTTCCCAGCTTTTTTCTGCCTCGGCCATTTTATCTACTCCAAGAATATCATTCTATTGGTGCAAATCATACGCCTCAATATATTTCATGTCAACCCCGGCGATATTCTATTCCTCAAGCAATTGTTATCTGGCTGGCAGATCTTATCGATAACGCTATCCGCTATACAATAATCCTTCAAAATGCTGCCCCAACTCAATTTCAATCTTGCAATAAAACCCGAGCCGGATTATACTGCGGGGAAAATTATGCCACAGAGACTACTTATAACCAATTGCAGATTGTATGACGCCCCGGAGGATGAACAAACCACATCTGTTCTCATAGAAAATGGCGTCATCGCCCAAATCGGCCAAACCGATCCCGGCACCACCTGCGACAACACGCTCGATGCACATGGTCGAATTCTTGCTCCCGGTTTTATTGATGTTCATATCCAGGGGGCCGGCGGGGCCGATATACTTGATTCGACGCCGGAAGCGCTGGAAGCTATCTCACAAACCTGCGCCCGATTTGGAACCACAGGCTTTCTTGCTACGACCGTATTTAAGCCGGAGCAGGGCAATAGACATCTTGCGCTGGCCGCCGAATATGTCGGCCGGGACCTCGGCGGGGCAAATCTGCTCGGTATCCATCTCGAAGGCCCTTTTATCTCGCTCGAAAAAAAAGGGATGATATTGCCGGAATGTATTTGTCCGCCTTCGGAACGGGTTCTCGATGAAATCCAGAAAATTACGGACGGCCATCTCAGGATGATGACCATCGCTCCGGAATTGCCCGAGAGCCCGGAGATTATCCGCTCTCTCGTTAACTCTAATATTATCGCCTCTTTTGGCCACTCCAGCGCTACTTACGAGCAAACACTCGATGGATTCGACGCCGGGATTTCGCACGTAACACATCTTTTTAACGCAATGCCTCCAATCCATCATCGCTCGCCGGGACCGCTGGTGGCTATATTCCAGGCTGAACATATTACTGCACAGGTTATTACCGATGGCGTTCACATTCATCCGGCCGTTTTGAAATTCGCTTTTGAAAAACTCGGCCCTGATCGCACTATCCCAATTACCGACGGCATGCAGGCTATCGGCCTTGGCGACGGCAAATTCATTTATAACGGCGTCGAATACGAATCCAAGGCGGGTGCCGCAAGATACAAAGACGGCACTCTTATCGGTACCGCTCTCGGACTCAGTCAGATGCTCGAAAGATTCTTAGAATTAACAGATTGCCCTCTCGATACTGTTATTCGAATGGCTACGCAGAATCCAGCCGGTCTATTGGGGCTCGAAAATAATAAAGGCTCAGTCGCTGTTGGGAAGGACGCTGATCTGATTCTGCTCGACGATAATCTCTCTGTTCACACGACCGTTGTCGCAGGCGCAATTGTATTTCAGAAATAGGGTGATTTATGATTTCTGCCTAAGTCAAGTTAGGAAGAGTATTAAAAATGGGAGAGCTTCGAGAGCTCTCCCTATGCTTATGTGGCTCTTTCCTTTTTATACATTAGCCCTTTCCTGCCATGCCTGCGCTACGTTCTGACTTGAGTGTAATTTCAAAGATAGACAAAGCAAGCTTAGACTAATATGGCCGGATTGGTCATTCATCAGAGCCACTCATTTATCAATCCAATACAATGAATCGGCACACTTTGTTCTATATCTTGAATTTTTTCCAAGATTCCTTTTGTTAAATTTCGTACACCGATTCTTTGCCGAAAAACAGCTTGTATATGGCCCATCCACACTATAATATTACGCCATAATCTTTTAAATATACCTAATGTTTTTATCGAAACGTAGATTTATTATGAGTATAAAAGTGCTTGGCATATCGACAAGCCCGAGGATTAAGGGCAATAGTGATTTGCTACTGAGGCAGGCTTTAGCCGGAGCAGAGTCCGCAGGCGCATGCACCGAATATATTCATTCGCCCGATTATAACGTCAGCCCCTGCATCGAGTGCAACGCCTGCTACGAAACAGGCTTATGCAAAGTGCAGGATGATTATCAGCAGCTTCTGAAAAAGATACTCGACGCCAATCACATAATTTTCGCCACGCCGGTATTCTTTATGACCGTTTGCGCCCAGGCGAAAATGCTTATCGACCGCTGCCAGTGCCTTTGGGCACATAAATATGTGCTCAAAAAAGAACTTATCACTCCCGTGCACGTTCGCAGGGGAATGGTTATCGCCGTCGGGGGATCAAGAAGCAAGAAACAATTCGAATGTATCCGTTTGACTATGAAATATTATTTTGATTCGCTTCAGGTGCACTACACGGCTAATTTGTTCGTTAACAAAATTGACGCTCTCGGCGATATCGAAAAACACCCTTCGGCGTTTAATGAAGCGTACCGGCTTGGCAGTCAGTTGGTCGAAGCCGACACTCTACCATCAGATAAACCAATCAATATCGAATTAATCTGATTACCATACGACTGAGAGCTTCATTATAGATTGTTCATTGACTATTTATGGCACTCTTGTATGCTCTGGCTGCCTCTGAATGTTTTCACGTATTTTTTGATAAATCAATCTGGATTTCGTCTCACTACCGAATACACCGATCCTGATGGATATCTTTGTATTACCCTCAGCCGCTGACTTGAGCCTTATCGTTATCTTCTTATCCTGCGCATCATACGTAATTATCTCCGCCCCCAACGCATCCTTCGATTTTCTCGTTGGTCGCAGTTCAAGCTCTTGCAGCGCCTTTAAGGTCGCCTCGTACACAACATCAATATTCTCGGACTCCATGGACTCCAGATCCCCCCGGACATACGCTACGGTGCCGGCGGCTCCGACGCCAACAGCGGCAAGCATACAACCTTCGAGCAGCACCGCCGCCCCGGCAAGCATCGTTATAAGAAAGACTTGTTTGTTCCGCATTTTCGCTCTCCTTTTCCCTTAAGAGACTTTGCCAGCGAACTTACTTGACCTCAAACCATACTGACATAACACTTCCAATCGCTATATCGTCATTATTGTTCTTCGACTGTTGATTTATACGCTTTTTTCATTAGCATCAAATTATTGTTGCGCTTCGTAATACGCCTGGAGGGTCGCTGCAATCATCTTGCTGACCGAGTGGTTCTCCCTCAAAAATTGCTGTGCGGTTCCGGCGATCTGACGCGCGAACTCCCTCCTGTCCAACAATCGCTGCAGGGTACCCTTGATACTCAGCTCGTCATTCGGATCAAATACAACAGCCGTCCGGTCCTCAATAATCAGGTCATCGACGCCACTCTTACACCCGGCAACCGCCGAACCGATACTCATCGCCTCCAACAATACAGGGTCAAAGGCAAAATTCGGCTGAGGCTGAATAAATATGTCACCTGCGGCAAGAACCGAACGCCAGGGCATATGACGCGGCACAATGCTAACGATATGAAGAAGACCCAGTGCGGCCAACAATTTCCACAATTGTCTTTCCGCCCTTCCTCCGCCTACTATAACCGTCATGAATTCATAATCGTCAATCAGCAAATGCCTGATTACGCTGAATAAATTCTCAAAGTCATCGGCCTTATCCAGAGGATCAGCCACCACCATGGTCGCCAGCCGGGAAGGCTCAGAAAAACATCTCCTGCTTTCCGTCACAAACGTTCCTATATTAATTTGTTCGATCCGGTCGGAAAAGTTCGGATGAACGCTAGCCAAATTAGCGGCGATACTTTCAGTCGGAACAATGATTTTTGTACAATGCTTCGACGAAACAGCCAGATGGCCCCATCGCTTCTGCAGCGAATTTACCATCAACACGTAAGGTAAATCCAATCGATGAGCCAATTGTCTCGTAAGCGACGCTTTGCTTTCGCACAGACAATGCAGAACGGTAGGCTCGAATTTAGCAAGCCGCTCGACAAGCATCCTGACATTCAGAGGTCCCATCAAAGGCAAATTTAATACCGGATAGGTGATAATCTCGGCGGCACCGGTGAACACAGCATCTACATCACAGCCCGGCGGGCAAACCAAAGCCGCCCGGATCGATTCGTCCGCCAGACCAACCATAAGATGCTCCAGGAATATAGAATACTCACAGAGCGTGCGTTCCGACGCTATCAAGGCTATCCGAAGCGGTTTCTTTTTGACATTTCCCGATGCCAAATCCTTTTACTCCTTATAATCGACACTACCATAAATCCATACGATATATTACCGCAAGAGTCCACTTTTAGCTATTGGAAAAATCGCCGCAGCCGTGAAACAGTGTCACCTCAGTAAGACCGGCGCTAAATCCTACACCCTTGAAACTATTCAATCCTGAAAAGTGGTCGAGCGATTAACGTTTTTCCTCTACAATCCGACCGGACAGGATTTAACCTTGCAATTTCCCATGTTTTTAGTATAAATGGTTCCATCTGAAAGGAAAAATTGTGAAACGTTTACTCGTGATTGCCAATCGGCTGCCGTTTAGCACGACAAAAAGAAAGGGTCAGTTCCATTTTCGTCAGAGTCCCGGAGGGCTCGCCGTGGGGCTGTCTGCACTGCCCAAATCCATCGAGCGGTACTGGATAGGATGGCCGGGAATAGCGAATGAGAAGTTAGCCGCCGAGGACAAGGACCGGATAAGAGAACAACTGGCTTCGGAAAACTGTCTGCCAATATTTCTTTCCAAAAAACAAGTCGAACGCTATTATCTCGGATTCTGCAACAAAACGATTTGGCCTCTCTTTCATTACTTTCCCACACGCACTACTTGGGAGAAGCGTTTTTGGCATGCATATAAGCAGGTAAACCACGCTTTTTGCAAGGAAACGATAAAAATCCTCAAGCCGGGTGATAATATCTGGATTCATGATTATCAATTAATGCTGCTTCCACAACTTCTGAGAGAAAAGCACCCGGATATGAACATCGGCTTTTTCCTTCATATACCGTGGCCGTCATTTGAATTGTTCCGACTATTGCCCTGGCGTGAGGAGATCCTGAACGGATTGCTGGGAGCCGATTTAATCGGATTCCATACTTACGACTACGTTCGACATTTTCTCAGCAGCGTCTGTAGAATAATGGGCATCGAGCACGAAATGGGCGAACTCAGCATCGACAGCAGGATTATAAAAGTTGACGCCTTTCCCATGGGGATCGATTCGGAGAAATATTCCCAGGCTGGCAACGACGTCGGCGTCGGCAAGGAAGTGGACATAATGCGCCAGACAGTCGGCAAACGCAAGGTCATCATATCTGTCGATCGCCTTGACTACACCAAGGGTATTATCCAGCGATTGGAAGCTTTCGATTTATTTCTATCTGAAAATCCCAAATACAAGGAAAAAGTCACACTAATTATGGTCGCGGTTCCTTCGCGCACGAGTGTCGAGGATTATAAAACTCTCAGAAACAGCCTCGAACAGCTTGTCGGCAGAGTCAATGGTGAACATGGCGCATTCGGCTATATGCCCATTTGGTATCTCTATCGTCACATGCCTTTCAAGAAACTTGCCGCACTGTATAACCTTGCCGATGTCGCTTTGGTGACCCCTCTGAGAGACGGGATGAACTTAATCGCGAAAGAGTTTATAGCAAGCAAAACCAAGGGCACGGGCGTTTTGATTCTTAGCGAGATGACCGGTGCGGCAAGCGAGTTAGGCGAGGCACTGATCGTCAATGCAAACAATAAAGAAGCAATCGTGCGGGCCATTAAAGAAGCTCTTGAAATGCCTCCGCTCGAGCAGATCGATCGCAATAGAATCATGCAGGAAAGGCTCCAACGCTATGACATTTCGAGATGGAGCAGTGACTTTATGAGTGCGTTGTTCGACATCAAGAGAAAACAACAGGGGCTTATAGTGCGCAGGTTGATGGAATCCACAAAACAGAAACTAATCACTGATTACTCCAAAAGCCAAAGGCGGCTGCTTCTGTTCGATTATGATGGCACTCTTGTCGGTTTCAGAGGGAAGCCGGCACAGGCAGGACCGGATGAAGAAATTATGGATTTGCTGCGGAACCTGTCAAAGAACGACAAGAACAGCTTGGCAGTCATCAGCGGACGGGATAAAGCAACGCTTGAAAAGTGGCTCGGCTGTCTCGACGCCGTATTAGTTGCCGAACATGGAGCATGGATTAAACAACGAACTGACGACTGGCAGTGTATGCAGCCTTTCGAAGCCAACTGGAAGGATACAATTAGACCTATTCTCGATCTCTATTCGGATCGGACGCCCGGTTCTTCAATTGAAGAGAAGGATTTCTCATTAGTCTGGCATTACCGAAGGTCGGATCCTGAGCTGGCCTACGTCAGAGGACAGGAACTCAGAGGGGCCCTGATGAATCTTACCGAGAACCTCGACGTCGGAGTATTCGAAGGCAACAAGATTCTGGAGATAAGAAATGTTGGTGTGAACAAGGGCCGAGCGGCTGAATTTTTGACTACAAACCAAAAGTTTGATTTTTTACTGGCGGCGGGCGACGATTACACCGATGAAGATATGTTTCGTGCCCTGCCGAACGGGGCCTATTCAATAAAAGTAGGACTGAGTATCTCAAACGCACGGTTCAATGTGGATACTCCGAATGAGATTAGGTCATTAATCAAAGAATTAGTAAGGAGTTAGTATGCTACGACTCGAAGATTTCCGGACGATCGTCCCCGATGAAACATTAGCTGAAATCTACAAAAGAGCAAGAGGGCTCTATGGAAAGCATATCGTCCACCTTAACGCTACATATCAAGGAGGTGGTGTAGCTGAAATTCTTTATCCCCTCGCATTACTGATGAATGATGTAGGTATTGACGTCGGGTGGAGAATTCTTCACGGCAGTCAGGAATTCTTTGAGATTACAAAAAATTTCCACAATGCTCTGCAAGGCGCAAAATTACATCTATCCGAACGCAAGAAACGTACTTACCTTCAAGTCAATGAGAATTTTTCAAAATTCACACATCTCCACCATGACTGTGTAATTGTGCATGATCCACAACCGCTTTCTTTAATTAGATCCTATAGAAAGAGCCAGCCATGGATATGGCGATGCCACATAGATCTTACCGATCCGCACAAGGAATTGTGGAGCTTCCTGAAAGGCTTTTTGTTAAAATACGATCAAGTTGTCTTCTCAAGCGAGAAATATTTCAAAAAGGACCTGCCGATCGATCAGAGGCTAATGTTACCCGCTATTAATCCGCTTAGTCGGAAGAATATGGATATCAGCCAGAAGCACATTATTGAACAAATAACCAAGGCCGGCATACCTAAAGATAAACCGATAATTACCCAAGTATCCAGACTTGATCCATGGAAAGATCCCGAGGGAGTAATAGATGTATTTAAGCTGGTTAAGGAAAAGGTCGATTGCAGATTGCTTTTCTGCTACAATGCGGCCAGCGATGATCCTGAGGGCATGAGAATGCACTACAAAGTCCAGCGAAAAGCTAACAAGTTTCTCAAAAATGGAGATATCCTGTTTGTTATTGGAAACAATGAGACACTGGTTAATTCTATCCAGAGATTTTCAAGTGTAATAATACAGAAGTCAACCAAGGAAGGCTTTTGTCTGAGTGTTACAGAAGCGCTATGGAAAGGCACGCCTGTTGTCGCATCAAATGTTGGAGGGATACCTTCTCAAATCGATGACGGAAAAAATGGATTTATGCTTGAGCCACGCGATATCGCTGGATTTGCAGAAAGGATAATCCATATTCTTAAGAATCAAAAAGAAGCTAAGAATATTGGCGAGAATGCAAAGGAAACGGTCAGACAAAAGTTTCTGATTACACGCCTGCTTTCAGATTACCTCTATATGTTGAATGCCGTATTGCATGAATCGGCTAATTATCTTGATTAATACATGAACTTTTGCAAAATTGAAGTTAGGCATACTGTTGGAAAGAAAAAATCTTTTCTTGTGATTTTTTCTTTCCAAAAAAGCGATGTGTAACATTTGATAAGACAATAGATTATACTGCAAT
>Ga0207752_1000456_pt1 | contig 19116 bp, 18 predicted proteins | sample Pon2CUnioCityCA_6_FD_187272 | JGI IMG/M metagenome (GOLD analysis project Ga0207752, IMG submission 187272) | Marine sediment microbial community from Union City, CA, USA - Pond 2C Sediment 2 (SPAdes) | ecosystem: Environmental > Aquatic > Marine > Intertidal zone > Salt pond sediment ...
TCCGGCCCGACGCGCCGCGGCCAGTGCGCCGAGCGCCCGCCGTAGCCGCGACTGATCACGCCGACGCAATAGCCGGCGTCGCCGAGCAGCGCGGCGATGGCCAGCAGCAGCGGCGTTTTGCCACTGCCGCCGACGCTGATATTGCCCACCACCAGCACCGGCACGCCGGGGTGTCGGCGGCGTTTCCAGCCGCTGCGGTAGGCCACCCGACGCAGCGCGGCGAGGCCGCGAAACAGCAGTGACAGCGGCCACAGCGCCCAGGCCAGCGCGCCGCGCGTCTGCCAGTGGGCGGGGGCGCGCATCGCTCAGTGCCCCGCCGCCGGCCCGTCTGCGCCATCGTCGGCATCGCCGGCATCGCCGCCGGCGGGCTCGGCGAACTGCAGGCTGTGCAGGCGCGCGTAGTGGCCACCGCGGGCCAGCAGCTCGGCGTGGCTGCCCTGCTCGACCAGCCGCCCGGCGGCCATCACCGCGATGCGATCGGCGTGTTCGATGGTCGACAGGCGGTGCGCGATCACCAGTGTGGTGCGATCGGTCATCAGCGCCTTGAGGCCCTCCTGCACGAGCTTTTCCGACTCGCTGTCGAGCGCCGAAGTGGCCTCGTCGAGAATCAGGATCGGCGCATTCTTGAGCAGCGCGCGGGCGATCGCCAGACGCTGCCGCTGGCCGCCGGAGAGCAGCACGCCGTTTTCGCCCACCGGGGTGTCGTAACCCTGCGGCAGCTGGCGGATGAACTCGTCGGCGTGGGCCGCGCGGGCGGCCGCTTCGACTGCCTCGCGGGGGGTGCCGCGCAGCCGCCCGTAGGCGATGTTGTTGGCCACCGTGTCGTTGAACAGGGTGACGTCCTGACCGACGTAGGCGATGCCCTGGCGCAGGCTGGCGAGGCTGTATTCGCGGATATCCACCCCGTCGATGGCGATGGTGCCGGTGTCGGTCTCGTACAGCCGCGCCAGCAGATTGACCAGCGTGGTCTTGCCGCTGCCGGAGCGGCCGACGAAGGCCACCGTCTCGCCGGCGCGGATCTGCAGCGAGATATCGCTCAACACCCGGCCCCCGCCTTCGCGGTAGGCGAAGCCGACCTCGCGGTAGTCGATGCGCGCCGGCTCGGCGGCCAGCTCGCGGTGGCCGCCGTCGCGCTCGGCGTCGCGGTCGAGCATCTCGAATACGCTCTCGCCGGCGGCGATGCCGGTCTGCAGTTTTTCGTTGACCGTGGTCAGCGCGCGCAGCGGTGCGAACAGCATCAGCATGGCGGTGATAAAGGAGACGAAGCTGCCGACGCTGATCTGCTCCAGCAGGCTCTGCCGGGTGGCGACGAAAACGATCCCGGCCAGCGCCATGGCGACGAAGAAGTGCACCACCGGCACGCTGGCGGACTTGGCCACAGTCATCTTCATGTTCAGCCGGCGATTGCGCTCGTTGACTTCGGCGAAGCGCTCGCGCTCGTAGCCCTGACCGCCGAAGACCTTGATCACCCGATGGCCCTCGACCGCCTCTTCGATGACGTGGCTGGCCTCACCCATGGATTCCTGAATCCGCCGGCTGACCCGCCGGAAGCGCCGCGAGATGGTGGTGACGATCAGCGCGATCAGCGGCCCGATGACCAGAAAGGCCAGCGACAACAGCCAGCTGTGATAGAACATCACCGCCAGCAGGGCGAGCACCGTGGCGCTCTCGCGCACCAGCACGGTGATGGCGTTGGTGCAGGCTTCGGCGACGCTGCGCACATTGAAGGTGATGCGCGAAATCAGCTCGCCGGAGGTGGCCAGGTCGTATTCGCGGGTGGGCAGTTCGAGGTATTTGTCGAACAGCTGGCCGCGCAGCGTGGCGATCACCCGCCAGCCCAGCCAGGACATGAAGTAGCCGGCGCAGAAGCCGCCGAGGCCACGGAAGAAGAAGATCCCCAGAATCGCCACCGGCACCCAGGTGATGGCGCGCTGATCCTGCTCGACGAAACTGCCGTCGAGCAGCGGCTCCATCAGCGCCGCAAAACCTGCCGAAGTGGCCGCGTAGACCAGCATGCCGACGATGGCCACGGCGAACTGCCGCCAATAGGGGCGCAGGTAGCCGAGCAGGCGGCGGTAGGTATCCGCACCCTGATCGCGCCGCTCATTCACCGGATTGCGCGGCACCGGCCGGCGGCGCCTGCGAGGTGGCGATCTGCAGGCGCACCAGGCCGAGCTGAGCCGCGGTATCCATGGCGGTGACCACCGCCTGGTGCGGGGTCATCTTGTCGGCCTTGATGACCACCGGCAGATCCTTGCTGCCGCCGGCGGCGCTGGACAGCGCCTTGAGCAGAAACGGCTGGCTGCTGTTGACCAGCGCGCGGCCGTTGACGAAGTACTCGCCGCGCTCGTTGATCTGGATCTCGACGCGCTCCTCGATCTCCTCGCTGGCCGCGCGGCTCGACTCGGGCAGGCGGATCTTCAGCTCGGACTCCTTCTGAAAGGTGGTCGAGACCATAAAGAAGATCAGCAGCAGAAAGACCACATCGATCAGTGGCGTGAGGTTGATATCCGCCTCAGCCTGCTCGCGCTGTTTGCGGAAATTCACTTCGCGCCCCGCGAGCTGCCCTCGCCCATGTTCGCCTGCCGATGGTGCTGCAGCACCTCGACCAGCTTGATCGCCTCCTGCTCCATGCCCACCACCAGCGCATCCACCTTGCCGCGGAAATAGCGGTGGAACATCAGCGTGGGGATCGCCACCGACAGCCCGGTGGCGGTGGTAATCAGCGCCTGCGAGATGCCACCGGCCAGCTCCGCCGGATTGCCGACGCCGTAGGTGGTGATGCTGGTGAACACCTCGATCATGCCCACCACGGTGCCCAGCAGGCCGAGCAGCGGGGTGATCGCGGCGATGGTGCCGAGGCTGTTGAGAAAGCGCTCCAGCTCGTGGGCGACGTGGCTGCCGACCTCCTCGATGGCATCTTTCATCACCTCGCGGTCGTGGCGCCGGTTGACCAGCCCGGCGGCCAGCACCCGACCCAGCGGCGAACCCTGCTGCAACTGGCGCAGCTCGGCGTCACCGAAACGACCCTCACTGGCCTGCCGCCAGACATCGGCGGCCAGATTGGGCGGCAGCACACGGCGCGTCTGCAGACTCCAGAAGCGCTCGATGACGATGGCCAGAGAAACCACCGAACAGGCGATGATCGGCAGCATCAGCCAACCGCCGGCTTTGACCAATTCGAACACGTTCAGCTTTCCTCGTGACTTGCTGGGCTCACCGGGCCGCGAGCTGCGGCCGGCAAAAAGGGCGCCAGATACGGCATTTCAGTGGGCCGCGATCATACTGGATTTACCCGACCTTGCCCATTTAGCCGCTAGCTCGTCAGCCTGCGCGCCAGTGTCCGTCCAGTAAGCTGGCGAGCCGCGCGCCCGATACAGCTCGTGCACGCCGCCAGCGCCGAGCAACAGACCCACCGCACCATCGCGATCGCTGCGCAGGATGCGCGCGCCGCTGGCGCGGTAGCGCGCCAGCACCTCGGCGTGGGGAAAACCGTAGCGATTGCGATGACCGACCGGCAGCAGCACCCAGTCGGCCTCCAGCGCGGCGATGAAATCCGCACTCGAAGAACTGCGACTGCCGTGGTGCGGGGCGATCAGCACCGCGCTGCTCGCCAAACCGCCCGCCAACTCATCCGCCACGCCAGCCTGAGCACCGGCCTGAGCACCGGCCGGAGCACCAGCCGTCGCACCGGCGGCCAGCAGCGCAGCCTCACCGGCGGCTTCGATATCCCCCGGCAGCAGCGCCGCAGTGCCGTCGGCGGCGGTGATTCGCAGCACGCAGGAAGCGTCGTTCTCAGCCCCGGCAGACCAGCCCGGCGGCGGGTGCAGAATACGGAAATCGACACCATCCCAGCGCCAGTGCTGACCCGCGGTGCAGCGCCGCAGCGGCGGCGCAAGCGGCGGTTCGGCGATGCCCAGAGCCGCCCAGTCAAAGCTCGCCAGCAGGTCATCCACCGGAAACTCGGCAAACACCGCCGGCAGGCCGCCGCGGTGGTCGTTGTCGCCGTGCGAGGCGATCGCCAGATCGAGTCGCGCCACGCGCTCGCCGCGCAGATGCGGCAGGACTACCGCACTGCCGGCGTCAAAACGCGCCGAGTAGCGCGCACCGGCGTCGTAGAGCAGCGCGTGGTCGGCGGTGCGCAGCAGCACCGCCAGCCCCTGGCCGACATCGAGCATCTCCAGCTGAAAGCTGCCGTGGCGCGGCGCCGGCGGCAGCCACAGCAGCGCCGGCAGGCACAGCGGCAGCGCCAGCCAACGCGGCGCCGGGCCGGGCAGCAAGCCGGACAGCAGGCTGGCGGGCAGCACCAGCAGCAGCGCGCCGAGCAGAGCCAGCACCGCCGGCCAGCCGTCGGCGACGGCGCGCTGCCAGCTGGCCAGCGGCAGATCGGCAGCGGCGCCGAGCGCCGCCACCAAACCATCGGCGAGCAGATCGGCGAGCCACAGCGGCCAGCTCGCCAGCCAGGGATCGACCGCGGCGAGCAGCGCGCCGGCGAGGGTCAGCGGCAGCAGCGCAAGCCCCATCAACGGCACCGCCAGCAAATTGACCAGCGGCGCCACCAGCGAGCCGTGATCGAAAAACAGCAGCGTCAGCGGCAGCAGGCCCAGGGAGATCGCCAGCTGCAGCCGCGGCCAGTCGCGCCAATCGACGCCGGCCGCTGGCGCGCCGCCGGACATATCGCCGCCAGACATATCGCCGCCGCGCAGATCATCACCCGGCGCCGCCTGCGACTCGGCAGCGGGTCGGGCCACGCGCAGCCAGCGGCCGCTGCAAGTGAGCAGAATCACCGCCACGGCGGCGAAAGAGAGCCAGAAATCGACGCCCATCGGCGCCAGCGGATCGACCAGCAGCACCGCCAGCAGAGCCAGGCTGAAACCGCGCCAGGCGGACGGGCGGCGGCGCAGCAGCAAGGCTGCCAGCGCTACGGCGAGCATTGCCAGGGCGCGCTGGGTGGGCACCGAAAAACCCGCCAGCGCGGCGTAGCCAAGCGCCGCCGGACAGGCCGCAACGGCGGCGAAACCGGCCCGACTGGCGCGCCGCATCAGCCACGGCAGGCTGCCCCATAGCCGGCTCGCCAGCCAGCCCACCAGGCCGGCGACGAGGCCGATGTGCAGCCCGGAGATGGCGACCAGATGATTGGTGCCGGTGCGCCGCAGGTCATCCCACAGCGCTGGTGAGAGGCCGTCGCGCTGGCCGATGGCCAGAGCGCGCAGCAGCCCCGGCTGGCGCGCCTCGCGGTGCAGCGACAGGCTGGCGTCGAGGCGCTCGCCGAGCCACTGGCGAGCGGCGTGCAGGCGCGCCGCGGGCCGTGCGGAATCCACCGCCAGACGCTGCGCCGGGGGCGCGCGGCGGACGTAGCCGGTGGCGCGGATGGCGTGGCGGAACAGCCAGCCGGGGTAGTCGAAACCATGCGGGTTGGCGAAGCCGCGCGGCCGGCGCAAGCGCACGGTGAAGCGCCAGCGCTGCCCGGCGCGCAGCGCGGCGCTGCCATCGTCGCCATCGGCATACCAGCTCAGGCGCAGGCGCGCGGCGAAGTCCACCTCGCGCCCGGCGTGGCTGAGGTGCTCGACGTCGAACACAAAGCGCAGCCGGCGACCGTGGCGCTCGGGCACTCCGGCGACCGTGCCGACCACTTGCAGATCGCGCCCCTGCAGCGCCGCGGGCAATTCCTCGGCGAGTCGCGCCTGGGCGAAGAGCGCCAGCCAGGCGTAGCCGAGCAGCAGCGCAGCGGCGGCGCTCGCCAACCTGCTCGGCGCAGCGCGCGCGCGCCAGGCGCCGCCGGTCGCAGATCCGCCAGTGGTCGCGCTGCGCACCGCCAGCCAGCGCAATCCGGCGCCCCCGGCGAGCAGCATCAGCGCCAGCCACGGCGGCGCCAACTGCGATGAAAACTGGCCGATCAGCACACCGGCCAGGAAAGCCATCCCGGTCAAACTAATCCCTGTTACATAGTGCTATGATGCGCCCGCCACCGAGCGCTGGCCGGCGTGCTCCATCCCACTAGCATCCCCATGCCACGACGAATCTTCAAGCGATACTTACCGGATGCGCGAACCATCCGCGAACACCCCTCGCTGCGCTTTCTCGGCGAGCTGCTGCACGACCCCGGTCTGTGGCATCTCAATCGGCGCTCGGTGTCCGGTGCATTCGCCGTCGGGCTGTTCTGCATGTGGGTGCCGATTCCGCTGCAAATGCTGCTCGCCGCGCTACTGGCGATAGTGTTTCGCGTCAATCTGCCACTGTCCTCGGCGCTGGTCTGGATCACCAATCCACTGACCATGGCGCCGATGTTTTACGCCGCCCACCGACTCGGCGCCTGGATGCTCGATCACCAGCCGGTGCCGCTGCGCTTTGAGCTCTCAATCGATTGGCTGGGCAACCGGCTGGAGCAGATCTGGCAACCATTTCTGCTCGGCTGCGGGGTGTTTGCGGTGCTCAGCGCGCTGCTCGGCTTCGTGCTGGTGCGGGTGTTCTGGCGCTATCACCTGATCCGCCGCCTGCAGGAGAAGCGCCTGCGCCACAGCCTGCTGTCCAAGCGGCGACGCGACGCGAAGTGAATCCCGCGCCGCTCGACGGCGGCACAAATGACGGTTCGGCGGCCGCGGCGGCAGCCGGATAGCCGCGGCCGCTCAGATACCGGCCGGCGGCGTCCCCAGCAAGCCGCGTTCAGCCAGCCACTGGCGGGCGTCATCGGCATCCGCCGCAAACCAGCGCGCCGTCGAACCGAGGCGGAAGCTGTAGCCCCAGGCGTCCATATCCGCACAGGCGCGGGCAAAGCCGAAGCAGCGCAGCCGCGCCGCCAGCAACAATTGCAGATAGCAGGTGGCGTTTTCCTCGGCCTGACCACCGAGGGCATCGGTGTGCAGCGCGGCGCGCTGTTCGGGCGGGGTGCAGATCCAGTGGCATGCCTCGTGCAATGCCGAGTGCAGCGGCGTATCGGCGCGCAGGTGGATGTAGCCGCCGATCAGCCCGGCCTCTTCACCGCCCCAGAAGCTCCCCGGAATCGGCTCGCCATCGGCGACCCAGGCCACCCGCAGGCCGTAGTCGGCGAACAGTGCCAGCAGCTCGGCCGGATCGACATCGCGCAGGCGCAGCACGTCGCGCGGCTCGACGGCAGCCATCAGGCGCGCTCGTGGGGAAAGGCGAGCACTTCGCGGATGTCGTCGCGCCCGGCGAGCAGCATCAGCAGGCGATCCACCCCCAGCGCCACCCCGGCGCAATCCGGCAGGCCCGATTCCAGCGCCGCAAGCAAGCGCTCATCGGCGGGTAGTGCGCGCTGTCCGGCGGCGGCGCGGGCGGCGCACTCGGCCGCGAAGCGACTGCGCTGCTCGCGCGCATCGCACAGCTCCCAAAAGCCGTTGGCCAGCTCCAGCGGGCCGCGAAACACCTCGAAGCGCGCCGCCACCGGCGGCTGGCCGGGAACGATCCGCGCCAGCGCCGCCTGGCTCACGGGATAGTCGTGCAAAAAGGTGTAGCGGTCGCCGGGAAAGCGCGGCGCGACCACGCTGGCCATGAGCAGATCCAGCCAGGCGTCGCGGTCTTCGCCGAGACCTTCGGGCAGGGCCACGCGGTGGTCGGCGATGCACTGGCGGATCTGCGCCGCGTCGGCGGTGACTGCATCCAGCCCGGCCAGATCGGCAACCGCCTCGGCGTAGCCGAGCCGGGTCGGCGGCGCGGCGACGCTGTCGTCGAGTTCGGCGAGCAATTCGGCGACCTCATCCATCAGGCGATGGTGGTCGTAGCCCAGGCGATACCACTCCAGCAGGGTGAATTCGGGGTTGTGGCGGCGACCGATCTCGGCGCCGCGGAATACTTTGCACAGCTGCCAGATATCGCCGCTGCCGGCGGCCAGCAGGCGCTTCATGGGGAATTCCGGGGAGCTGTGCAGGTAGCGCCGCGGGCCGCCGGGCATGCTGCGGCTGACCAGGCTTTCGATGTGCGGGTCGGTGTTGGCCGCCGCGGACAGCGCCGGGGTATCGACCTCCAGCAGGCCGCGCGCGGCGAAGAAGGCGCGGATGTCGGCGTACAGATCGGCGCGCCGGCGCAGGGTGTCGAGATCGGCGACCGGACGCCAGTCACCACCGCTGTCTGCGCCGGGCACGCGCGGCTAGCTCACTTGACGCGCGAGACGTACTCGCCGGAGCGGGTGTCGCACTTGAGCACTTCGCCCTCTTCGATGAACAGCGGCACCTTGACCACCGCGCCGGTCTCCAGCCGCGCCGGTTTGGTGCCGCCCTGGGCGGTGTCGCCGCGCAGGCCGGGGTCGGTCTCGACCACTTTCAACTCGACGAAATTGGGCGGCAGCACAGCGATCGGCTCGCCATTCCACAGGGTGATCTGGCAGATGTCCTCTTCCTTCAGCCACTGCTTGGCCTCGCTGACCGCTGCATCGCCGGCGGCGATCTGTTCAAAGCTGGTCTGATCCATAAAATGCCACATCTCGCCATCGCTGTAGAGGTACTGCATCTCGGTATCCATGACGTCGGCCGCCTCCACCGTATCGCCGGATTTGAAGGTGCGCTCGACCACCCGGCCGCTGATCAGGTTGCGGATTTTGACGCGGTTGAACGCCTGACCCTTGCCGGGCTTGACGAACTCGTTTTCGGCGATGGTGCAAGGATCCCCATCGATCATAATTTTGAGTCCACCCTTGAACTGGTTGGTGCTATAGCTGGCCATGGATAGTGCGTTCCTGTTGTCTGACGCGGATCGCCGCGTGCGGCGCAAAAGCGTCGATTATAGAATCACCGCCGGCAACGAAAAAAGTAGTCCGTGCGCCGCAGCTGGACTCAACCGTGCCGCAAGGCTGCCGATCACACTGCAGATGCGCTGCTCCCGGTGTCGTGAACCCAGCTGTCGGCGCGCTCCTGGGGGACGCCCGAGCAAGTTCAGCCGGGGTAGCGATCACGGAGAGGACACGGGGCGAAAGTGGGCCGCAAAAAGGTGCGCGCGCAAGCCTGACCGCGCGTTGCTTTAGGGCTTGGAAAGGTCGGCATTTCAGAGAGTAACAATATGTTAGTGTTAGGAACTCCTGACTCTGCTTTCGAGGCGCGGACTTGAACAAGGACTCCACCATCCGCCTGCTGATTCTGGATGCATCGCTCAATGATGCCGAGCAAGTCAATAGTGCGATTCGCACACTCGGCGTGGCGGTGCGCTCAGCGCGGGTCGAGGATCTGGTGGCGCTGGCAGAGAAGCTGCGCAACGACCAGTACGATCTTTGCCTGTGCTGTCTGGCCTCACTGCAAGCTCCGATCAAGGATCTGTGCGACTGCATCGCCGAATCCGGCAACAGCCTGCCGGTGGTCGCACTGAGTGATCCACAGCATCACGCCAGCCCGGCCGCCTACATCTCCCAGGGCTGTGTCGACGCCGTGGACAAGGATGACGAACAGCACCTCAAGCTGGTTGTGGCGCGCGAATTCCAGCACATCAAACTCGGCCGGGCCGCCGATCAGTTGCGCAAAGCCTACGTCGACAGCGAACGCCGCGCACAGCGGCTCATGGACAGCTCGCGCGATGCCATCGCCTACGTCCAGGAAGGCATGCACGTACACGCCAACGAAGCCTACCTGGAACTGCTCGGCTTCGACTCGGTGGAAGACATCCAGGGCGCGCCAATCATGGATCTGGTGGTCGCCGACGACCGCGAACAGCTGAAGACCCTGCTGCGCCGTCCGGGCGACGAGGAAACCAGCGTCGAGGCGCGCCTGCAGCACAGCTCCGGCTCCACCTTCAGCGCCGCGCTGGAATTCTCGCCGACCACGATCGACGGCGAGCGCGGCATCCAGATCATCATCCGCGATCGCACCGACACCAAGGAACTGGAGCGCCAGCTCAGCCTGCTCAGCCAGACCGACCAGCTCACCGGCCTGTACAACCGCCAGCATCTGATGAACCTGCTCGCCGACGCCTGCGAGCAGGCCAGCCGGACCAACGCGCAGTACTCACTGTTTGAGATCCGCCTCGAAGAATTTGCACAGATCCGCCAGAACCTCGGCGTGCTCGGCGCCGACCGGGTGATGGCCGAAGTGGCCAACGTGCTGCGTCGCGAAGCGCTGGAAGACGACGTGTTGTGCCGCTTTGAGGACGCCACCTTCACCATCCTCAGCGTGCAGTTTGAACAGCGCGATATCACCCAGTACGCGCGGCGACTGCTGAAGAGCGTCGAAGAATTCATCTGCGACGTCGGCGGCAAGTCGATCAACCCGCGCTGCTCGATCGGCATCGCCGTCATCGATGACTCCACACCAGACCCCAACGAGGTGTTGTCGCGCGCCGAAAAAGCACTGCACAAAGCGCTGGCCAAGGGCCAGACCACGCGCATCTACCAGCCCAAGCCGGGCGAACTGACGCAGCGCCAGATCGACCAGATGTGGGCGCGGCGCATCGGTCTGGCACTCAAGAGCAACCAGTTCCACCTGCTCTACCAGCCGATCGTCAGCCTCAACGGCGACGACCAGGAGCGCTACGAGGTCGAACTGCGGCTCTACGATGAAACCGGCAAAGTGGTCGATCGCGACGAATTCAACGCCGCCGCCGAGCGCACGGGCCTCGCCAAAGGCGTCGACCGCTGGGTGATCTTCAACGCCCTCAAGGCCTTGGCGCAGAAGCTGCGCGACGGCCGCCAGACCGTATTCTTCGTGCCGCTGACCGACAGTGCACTGGAGGATCCGGAACTGTTCCGCTGGGTGCGCCAACTGCTCGAACAGCTCAAGCTGCCGCAGCGTTGCGTCGTCTTCCAGATGAAAGAATCGGCGGTGATCACCCACCTCAAGCAAGCGCGCGCACTGGCCGCCGCGCTGCACAACATCCACTGCCAGATCGCCCTCGACGATTTTGGCGCCGAGCCCAACCCCTTCCAGCTGATCAAGCACGTGCCGGCCGACTACCTGCGCCTCAACCACGAGTTCATGAAGAACCTGTCGACCAACAAGGAAAACCAGGAGGCGATCCAGGCGATCACCGAGCGCGCCCGCCGCAGCGGACAGGCGACCATCGCCCCCGGCGTGGAAGATGCCGGCAGCCTCTCGGTGCTCTGGGGGCTCGGCGCGGACATGATCCAGGGCAGTTTCCTGCAGCCTTCCAGCGCCGATCTCAACTACGATTTCGGCGCGATGACCGTGTGAGCGGCAGCGCCGCTCGCGCTACAGCTCCAAGCTGCGCAGGTAGCCGCGCAGATCCTCGGCAATGTCGTCATCCTGCAGCGCGTAGGCCACCTGAGCCTGCAGATAACCCAGCTTGCTGCCGCAGTCGAAACGTTTGCCATCGAAGCGATAGGCGACCACCCTCTCTTCGTCCAGCAGCCGGGCGATGGCGTCGGTGAGCTGGATCTCGCCGCCGGCACCGCGACCCTGGGTTTCCAGCAGGGAGAAAATCCGCGGCGAAAGAATGTAGCGGCCGACCACCGCCAGATTGCTCGGCGCATCCTGCGGCGCCGGCTTCTCGACGATGCCATCGAGTTGCAGCAGACCCTCGTCTATCCCGCGACCGCTGACCACGCCGTAGCTGGAAACCTCCTCGCGAGCCACCTCCTCTACGCCGATCACCGAACTCTGCAGGCGGCCGTAGGCCTCGACCATCTGCGTCAGACAGGGGCGCGTCGGGTGCGCTACCAGATCGTCGGCGAGAATCACCGCAAAGGGCTCGTCGCCGACCACCGGCGCCGCGCACAGCACCGCGTGACCCAGGCCCAGCGCCCGGCTCTGGCGGATAAATACGCAGTTGACGTGCGCCGGCAGGATGTTGCGCACCACTTCCAGCATCCGCGTCTTGCCGAGACTCTCCAGCTCGTGCTCCAGCTCATAGGCGGTGTCGAAGTGATCGGTGATCGCCCATTTGTTGCGCCCGGTGATGAAAATCAGCGTGTCGATACCGGCGGCGACCGCCTCCTCGGCGGCGTACTGGATCAGCGGCTTGTCGACCACCGGCAGCATTTCCTTGGGGCTGGCCTTGGTGGCCGGCAGAAAGCGGGTGCCCATGCCGGCCACGGGAAACACGGCTTTGCGAACGGTCTTCATGCGCGGATCATCTCCTCGGCGTTGACTGGGCGGATGCGCGTAAGCGGATACCATCGCGACACTTTTCCTGCCCGGGGCGCGCAGTATAATGGCCCGCCCCCGCCGCGACCCAGGCCAGCGACTCTGGCCCGCGGCAACAGTGGCCAACCCGGGAGCACGCCATGACCTTCGTCGTCACCGACAACTGCATCCGCTGCAAATACACCGACTGCGTGGAAGTCTGTCCGGTGGATTGTTTCCACGAGGGCCCCAACTTTCTGGTCATCGATCCGGAAGAATGCATCGACTGCTCGCTGTGCGAGCCCGAGTGCCCGGCCAACGCCATCTTCGCCGAAGAGGACGTGCCGGAGGACCAGGAACACTTCACCGCGCTGAACGCCGAGCTATCCACCGAGTGGCCGGTGATCACCGAACAGAAAGACCCGCCAGAAGACGCCGCCGAGTGGGACGGCGTGCCCGACAAACTGCAGTATCTGGAGCGCTGAAGCACTGCACCGCGCCCTGCTTTGTGCGGGGCGCGGCGCAAAGAAGCCCTGCGCAACTACTGCAGCGCGACCAGATCACCCTCCGTATCCAGCAGGTAGAGCGCGCCGTCGCCGGCCGCCGGCGTGGCGTAGTAGGACTGCCCCATCTCGCGCTTCCAGCGCAGCGCGCCGGTGACCACCTCCAGGGCGTAGACATGGCCGTCGCTGCTCGCCACATACAGGGTGTCGTCGACCAGCAGCGGCGAGGCATAGACCGGCCCGTAGGTTTTGTATTCCCAGAACTTGCGCCCACTGGCGCGGCTCAGCGCGTACACAAAGCCATCGGTGCCGGCAAAGATCGCCCGCCCGTCGCGCACCGCTGGCGACGCGAACACCTTGTCGCCGGTGCGAAAACGCCACAGCTCGCGACCACTGCCCACCTCGGCGGCGCGCAGAAAGCGATCATCGCCGCCGAACAGCAGAGTGCCGCGCTCCACCGCCGGCGAAGCGTAGATCGGCGCCTTGGTGGTCAGCTCCCAGAGTTTGCTGCCATCGCTGGCACGAAAGCCGCGCAGCAGGCCATCGGTGCCACCGACCGCCAGCACCCCCTCGGCCAGCACCGGCGAGCTGTACATGCCGCCGCCGGCATCCACCCGCCACACCGCCTGCCCGCTGCGCGCATCCACCGCGTGCAGGCCGCCGCTGGCGTCGCCGAAAAACAGCAGCTCGCCGTAGAGCAGTGGCGAAGCGTAAATGCGCGCCGCCGCGGGGTATTTCCAGACCAGCCCGCCGTCCTCGGCGCGCAGCGCGTAGAGATGGCCATCCCAGCTGGCGAAAAAGATCATCCCGAAGCCCGCCGCGGGGGAGGATTCGATATTGCCGCCGGCGCTGTAGCGCCAGCGCGGCGCACCGCTGTCAGCGGCCACCGCGTGCAGCGTGCCGGCGTTGTCGCCAAAGTACAGCGTGCCGCCGTTGAGCAGCGGCGAGGAATGCGCGCGACTGCCGGCGCTGTAGCGCCAGCGCTCAGCGGGCACGGCTTCGATGGCCTCAGCGTCCAGCACACCGCTGTGCGCCGGATCGACGCGAAACATGCTCGCGCCGGGCGCATTGGCGCAGCCGGTGAGGGTGGCGATGGCCAGCAGCACAAGCAGCGGCCGGAGGGCGGATCGGATCGCAGCGACGCTGGCCACGGCACTGGCTGCGACATTGGCGGCGCAGCTCTGCCAGCGAATTCTGGCGGGGGCGATGAAAGCAGACACGGCAATTCCCCTATTTGGTAGCGCGGAGCTGTTGGCAGCGCAACCCGGAGCGCTGCCGCGCCAGCATAGCCGATTCGATCGGCAGCGGCCCATTGGCACCGGCCGAGACAACGAAGAGCGCGGCGGATGGATTCAGTGGTCGGCCCGAGCGGCCGCGCGCAGCGCCTCAGCGCGCACCCGGGTCAGCAGCTCGTAACCGATGGTGCCGGCGGCGGTGGCGATCTCGTTGACCGGCAGGCCGTCGCCCCACAGGCGCACCGGATCGCCGGGCACGGCCGCGATATCGCCGAGATCGACGGCCAGCGAATCCATCGACACCCGTCCCGCCAGCGGCGCGCGCTGACCGTTGACCAGCACCGCCGTGCCGCTGGGCGCGGCGCGCGGATAACCGTCCGCGTAGCCGACCGCCACCAGGCCCAGATCGAGATCGCGCGGGCAGCGCCAGGTCGCGCCGTAGCCGATGCTGTCGCCGGCGCGGTGGCGGTTGACCGCGACCAGCCGGCTCTCGAAATTCATCACCGGGCGCAGCTCGCTCTGCAGCGGGTGGCCGGCGGCAAAGGGCGAGGCACCGTAGAGCATGATGCCGCAGCGCACCCAGTCGAGCCGCGCCGCCGGCCAGGCCACCAGCCCGGCGGAATTGGCGACGCTCAGCGGCAGGCCGCGGCCGGCGCCCAGCTCGGCGAAGCCGCGCAGCTGCGCCGCGGTGTGCGGGTTGCCCGGCTCATCGGCGCAGGCCAGATGGGTCATCAGCCCCTGCAGGCGCAGCGGCAGCGCGGCGACGCGGCGCAGCAGTTCATCGATGCGCTCGGCGGCAAAGCCGAGGCGACCCATGCCGGTATCGAACTTCAACCAGGCGTCGAGCGACTCGCCGCGCCAACCGGCCAGCGCCTCCAGCTGCCAGTCGTGGTGCAGCACCGCCTGTAGGCCAGCGGCGGGAAAGGCGGCGATCTCCTGCGCGCGGCGCGGCCCCTGTAATACCACCAGCGGCGCGCGCAGGCCGCCCTCGCGCAGGCGCAGCGCACCGGCCACGCCGACCACGCCGAGGGCATCCGCACCCGCCGCCTCCAGCGCCAGCGCGCAGCGCAGCGCGCCGTGGCCATAGGCGTCGGCCTTGACCATCGCCAGCACCCGGCTGGCCGGCGCGTAACGGCGCACCACGCCGAGGTTGTGGCACAGGGCGTCGGTGTCGATGAAGGCTCGCGCGGCTCGGGGCGTCATGCTGCAACGGCTGGCATCAGGGGCGCGGCATCAGGGCTGATCGCCGGCGTAGCCGTCATCGGCGTAGTAGTCGGGGCTGTAATTCTCAAACTTGGTGTACTGGCCGAGGAAGGTCGTGCGCACCATGCCGGTGGGGCCGTTGCGCTGCTTGCGGATCAGGATCTCGGCGGTGCCGGCATCCGGGCTCTCCGGGTTGTAGACCTCGTCGCGATAGATGAAAACGATCACGTCGGCATCCTGCTCGATGGCCCCGGACTCGCGCAGGTCGGACATCACCGGGCGCTTGTCGGGCCGCTGTTCGAGGCTGCGATTGAGCTGCGACAGCGCGATCACCGGCACGTTCATCTCCTTGGCCAGCGACTTCAGCCCGCGCGAGATCTCGGAGATTTCGGTGGCGCGGTTCTCGCCGCCGCCGGGCAGCTGCATCAGCTGCAGGTAGTCGACCACCACCAGCCTCAGCCCGTGCTCGCGCTTCAGCCGCCGGGTGCGCGCGCGAATGTCGCCGGGCGACAGGCCGGGGGTGTCGTCGATGAACAGCGTGCCCTTCTGATCGAGCAGCGAAATCGCCGAGGTGATCCGCGGCCAGTCGGCGTCGGTGAGCTTGCCGGTGCGGATCTTCTGCAGCTCGACGCGCCCCAGCGATGAGATCATGCGCATCGCCAGCTGCTCGGCGGGCATCTCCATGGAGAAGATCGCCACCGCGCCATCGCCGCTGAGCGCGGCGTGCTCGGCGATGTTCATCGAGAAACTGGTCTTGCCCATCGACGGCCGCCCGGCGACCACGATCAGATCGGAATTCTGCAGCCCGGAGGTCTTTTCGTCGAAGTCGTCAAAGCCGGTGGCCAGCCCGGTGATGGCGGCATCCGAAGTGAACAGGTGGTCGATGCGGTCGACCGCCTCGGCGAGCACCGCGCGGATGTTCTGAAAGCCCTGGCGACCGCGGCTGTGCTCGTCGGAGATGGCGAACACGCGCTGCTCGGCGTGCTCCACCAGCTCCTTGCTGCTGCGCCCATCGGGGCGATAGCCGCTGCCGGCGATCTCGTTGCCGACATCGATCAGCTGGCGCAGCACCGAGCGCTCGCGGACGATATCCGCGTAGGCGATGATGTTCGCCGCGCTGGGCGTGTCGCTGGCCAGCTGGCCGAGATAGGCCAGCCCGCCGCCCTGCTCCAGCTGCTCGCGGTTGCCCAGCCACTCGGCCACGGTGACCACGTCGCGCGGCTGGTCGAGCTCGGCCAGTGCCGCCAGGGCGCGGAAGATCAGCTGGTGGTCGCGGCGGTAGAAATCGCCCTCGGTGACGCGATCGGCGACCTGCTCCCAGGCGCGGCCGCTGAGCAGCAGGCCGCCGAGCACAGCCTGCTCGGCCTCGATGGAATGCGGTGGGATACGCGCTGCGTGCATCGCGCCGTCGGCGGCCGACGACGCCACACCGGCGGCTTGGGCGAATTCGGCCATGACCTGCGGCACCTCGCGAATGGACGCGCTGCACGGACAGCGCACGGGGCCGGATTATACCTGCCGCAAGCGGCCGCTGCGCGCATCGGCGCGAGCGGCCGCAAGCCACTGATCGGCCGGCGCGATAGCCGAGCAGCGAACGCCGGAACCGGCCAGCGGACGCCGGCAGCGCGCCACCGGCGAGTCCCTCAGGCCTCGGCTTCGGCCTCGACGATCACCGTCAGACTCGGGCTGATGTCGCTGTGCAACTGCAGCTCGATGCTGTACTCGCCGACGTGCCGCAGGGTGCCCTCGGGCAGGCGCACCTCGCGCTTTTCCAGCTCGACGCCAGCCGCTTCGGCGGCCGCTGCGGCGATCTCCGCGGTGCCGACCGAGCCGAACAGCTTGCCCTCGGTGCCGGCGCGCGCGGCGATCGTCACCACCAGTCCGTCGAGCTTTTCGCCGCGGCTGCGCGCCGCGGCTTCACGCTCGGCTTCGAGGCGTTCGAGTTCCGCGCGGCGGGATTCAAACTCCTCCAGGTTGGCCGGCGTCGCCGCCTTGGCCTTGCCGGACGGCAGCAGGTAATTGCGCGCGTAACCGGCGCGCACATCGACCAGTTCGCCGAGGCCGCCGAGATTTTCCAGCTTTTCCAAAAGAATGACTTGCATGATCAGTCCTACCAATAGATTCAGTTTCGATTCGGGCCGCTAATCCGCGCCGTCGTCGCCGGGGGCCATGCGGGCGCGCATATCGATCCACGCATCCGCCAGCCCCAGGGCGCCGAGCAGCAGCATCATCTGCGGCATCAGGAACAGCAACAGGCCGTACAGCGCAAACAGCCAGCCGCTACCCAGGCGGCGAATGGCGATCACCCCGTGGACCAGCGCCAGCCCCTGAAACAGGTACAGGGTTAGCACCACCACGGCGAGGTTGACCGCCAGCTCGCCGCGGCTGACAAAGGCCAGCGCGCAGATCAGCGTCGCCAGCAGCGCTGCGCCGCGCCCCAGGCGCAGGCCGCGGAACTCTTCGCCGAAGCCGCCCGGGTTGTACAGCGTCGCCTGCCAGCTGCGCGCCAGCAGCAGGCTCAACAGCGCCGAGAGCAGCAGCGTCGCGGCCAGTGCGCCGGTCATCAGCTGCGATACGCGATCGACCAGCGCCTGCAGATCGGCGGCATCGACGCCGGTCTGCGCGGCGATATCGGCGGCGCCGAGCATCTGCGTCAACACCTCCTGCCAGAAAGCCGCCGGGTCGGCGCTGGCGGTGAAGATGGTCAGCACCACCAGCAGTGCGGCGCTGGCCGCGGCGAGCAGCGTCAGATCGAGGCGGATGCTGCTGCGCAGCAGCGCGGCGAGCAGTCCGGCCGGCAGCCAGAACACCGCCGCCACGGCGAACACCTGCACCGCCTGCCCCATCGCCAGCAGCGCGAAGCCGGCCGCCGCGGCGAGGCCGATGCCAGCCACCCGCAGCCCGGCCAGCGGGCCGAGGCGCAGCACCACCAGCGCCGGCACTGCACCGCTCAGCCAGGCCAGCGGCGGCAGCAGGATCGCCAGCATCAGCGTGGTCGCGGCCATCAGCCCGGCCTGCACCGGGCCGCGCATAGCAAAACTGGCCAGAGCGGTGAACATCGCTACGGCTCGACGCGCATTGCGGGGGCGGCTGGCCGCGCCCTACAGGTGCTTGTCGGTGTAGGGCAGCAGCGCCAGAAAACGCGCGCGCTTGATGGCCGTGGACAGCTGGCGCTGGTATCTGGCCTTGGTGCCGGTGATCCGGCTGGGCACGATCTTGCCCGATTCGGTGATGTAACCCTTGAGCGTGTCGAGGTCTTTGTAATCGATCTCGGTGACGCCCTCGGCGGTGAAGCGGCAGAACTTTCTGCGACGGAAGAAACGCGACATGGTGTGATCTCCGGGAATGCTGTATCGATTTGGCGCCGCTTACTCGGCGACGGTTTCGGCGCCTGATTCGGCATCGGGCTCGGCGGCCGGCGGCTCGCCACCGGCATCGCCCGTGTCGCCGTCATCTGCGCTACCGGCGTCTTCGTCGCGCGGCGCGGGCTTGCGCGCTTCGCGCTCGTCTTCGCGCTTGGCCAGCGGCGAGGGCTCGGTGACCGCGGCCTTGCGGCCGATCACCAGATTGCGCAGCACCGCGTCGTTAAAGCGGAAAGCGCTGTACAGCTCGTCGAGGGTTTCGCCGTCGCACTCGATGTTCAACAACACGTAGTGCGCCTTGAGAATCTTGTTGATGGGGTAGGCCAGCTGGCGGCGGCCCCAGTCTTCGTGGCGGTGGATCTTGCCGCCGTTGCCTTCGATCATGCCGCGGTAGCGGTCGACCATGGCGGGGACGTTTTCGCTCTGGTCAGGATGGACCAGAAACACGACTTCATAGTGCTTCAAAGGAATGCTCCCTTCGGGTTTCGCCTGCCACTGCGGTGTGGCGAGGCAAGGAGTTGCCGGATTGTCTCTCCACCGGAACGCGCCCGGCGAAGCCGGCGGATTCTACTGTAGCGGGCGGCTGGCCGCAACGGCCCGGTGGTGCGCTGTCGCGGGCCGCTGGCAGGTGTTCGGCGCAATGCATGCGCTGCGCGGGAATGGCGGCGGCGGTTGGCGGTGCTTTTGTGGGAGCCATCTCCCGATGGCGATTGCCGCCGAAGGCGGCTTGATTTCGGTGGCGCTGCAAACGGCCTGCGGCCGCCCCCCAGTAGGAGCCACCTCCAGATGGCGATTG
>Ga0207752_1000457_pt1 | contig 19112 bp, 15 predicted proteins | sample Pon2CUnioCityCA_6_FD_187272 | JGI IMG/M metagenome (GOLD analysis project Ga0207752, IMG submission 187272) | Marine sediment microbial community from Union City, CA, USA - Pond 2C Sediment 2 (SPAdes) | ecosystem: Environmental > Aquatic > Marine > Intertidal zone > Salt pond sediment ...
AATCCCGGACAGTTCAGACCCCATACCCAGTAAAGAGCTAAAAACAGAATACGTTGAATTTCTCAAAAGCAAGTTTTGTTATAAAAATTTTTCTAAAGGCATAAAAATCGTTGTTGACTGCGCCAATGGGGCGAGTTCAAACATAGCTCCTGATGTGTTCTCAGATCTGGGTTTCGACACACTGCCCATAAATGACAGACCGGACGGAACAAATATCAATTCAAACTGCGGTTCCTTATTTCCGAACACGCTTGCATCTAAAGTACTGGAAACAAAAGCTGACCTGGGGGTTGCTTTTGACGGAGATTCGGACAGGGCTATTTTCGTAGATGAGAAAGGAAAGGTCTTAAACGGAGACCACACTCTTTTCATCCTCTCCAAATATATGAAAGAAAAGGGATCACTGAAATCGGATAAGATCATAGGGACGATCATGAGTAATCTGGGCCTGGAAAAAGCCTTAAAGCAAATCGGGCTCCGGCTCATTCGGACCAATGTGGGCGACAGGTACGTCTATGAAGAAATGCTCAAACAAAACAGCAATTTGGGCGGAGAACAATCAGGGCATACCATTATTCTCAACGAATGCCCTACCGGAGACGGCATACTCACCAGTCTGAAAGTCATCCAGGCAATGGCCCCTAAAGACCGCCCCTTATCCTCTTTGTCCTCAGGATTCCATGAATACCCACAGATACAAAAAAATGTTAAAATATCAAGAAGGGAAGAATTCGAAAACTGCCCGGGAATCATGAAAGCCATACAAAAAGCCGAAGAGGCGCTTATGGAAAAAGGCCGGGTCAAAGTCCGTTATTCGGGAACAGAACCTGTAGCAAGAGTGATGATAGAGGGAGAAAATAAGGAAAAAATCGAGCGGCTCGGTCAAATGATTGCCGAATCGATTTCCAAAGAATTAGCTTAAAGGAGTCCTCTTATGAGACTGTCTGTAAATATAGACCATTTCGCAACATTAAGAGAAGCACGAAAAAGCAAAGTCCCGGAACCTGTTTTAGCCGCACTTCTGGCTGAACAGGCAGGTGCTTCGGGTATCGTCTGTCACATCCGAGGTGACAGAAGACATATCAAAGAGAGAGACCTGCGTCTTTTGAGGCAGACCATAAAGACAAAACTGAATATAGAAATGGCTGCTACTGAAGAAATGAAAAAGATCGCTGTTGATATCAAGCCGGATGTCGTCTCTCTGGTGCCTGAAGAGGCGCACGAGATCACGACTCAAGGCGGGCTGGATGTTATCAAAAACAAAGATAAGCTGGCTCCTCATATCCGCAGCCTACAGCAGCACGGGATCAAGGTCAGTATTTTTGTTGACCCTTCTGAGGAACAGATCAAAACATGCGCTGAATTACAGGTTGATCTGATTGAAATAAACACGGGCAAGTATGCTGACCTCGAACCGGGCGACGAGAGGAAAAAGGCGGAGCAGGAGATCATAAACGCGGCCAAAAAAGCACATGGCCTAGGTCTTGAAGTACATGCAGGGCACGGTCTTGATTATTGGAACATCCATCCCATAGCTGCGGTTCCGGAGATCAAAGAATTCAGCATCGGATTTTCTATCATAGCAAGAAGCTCGATTGTGGGCTTAGAAAAAGCAGTCAAGGATATGCTTCATCTTCTGGAATGATAAAAGGGAGAAAATCAGATATGGCTTATGCTCCCTTCAGATTTTTAACGCCGTTCTTCACACTGTGTTCTCGGCTTCTGCGTAACCCCCCCCGTCCGTGGGTCAGACATACTCGCAGCCCGGCTCCGCCGAGTTCCCTCAAACACAGCTCTCAGAAGGCTAAATCTTCAATGTCGCTTCAGCCACACCTGATTTTCAGTAAACCTAAAGGAGGAGAGATCCCATGAACATGACAATCAATCTTGAACGCCTGAAAAACAACCTGATGGAGCTTTCCGAAATAGGGAAAGACCCTGCCGGAGGAATAAGCCGTCCCTCATTCAGCAAAGCTGACCTCAAAGCAAGGGAATGGCTTAAAGATAAGATTTCCTGTGCCGGTCTTTGTGCAAGCCAGGACGGGGCCGGAAATATTTTTGGTACTTTAGAAGGAAAAGGCAAAACAGTCATGGCAGGCTCCCATATCGACACGGTCATAAACGGAGGCATGTTTGACGGCACGGTCGGTGTTCTTTCAGCCCTTGAATGCCTGCAGAGAATCCATGAAGAAAGAACAAAGCACACCAACCCCTTATCTGTAGCTTCGTTTACCGATGAAGAAGGCAATCTGGTGGGAGATTTTTTAGGCTCAAGAGCCTTCACTGGAATGATACAAAGGGAAATGCTGGAAAAGGGAAACACTCAATTCGGCACTCCTTTAAAAAATATTCTGGAAAACACAGAATTCACCATAGATTCAATCATGAAAGCCGGTGAACAGGGGCCTGAAATCGACGCTTTCATAGAAATACACATTGAGCAGGGCCCATTACTGGAAACAGAAGATAAGTCCATAGGCATCGTTGAAAACATTGCTGGAAAAAATTTATGGACCTGCCTTTTTCAGGGACAAGCCAGTCATGCAGGCACGACTCCTTTTGAACTCCGTCATGATGCCTTTTTAGGCCTGGCTGACTTTGCGCTTAAAGGGACTCATTATGTAGCCAAAGAACACTACGGGAGTATGCTTACCATAGGAAACGCTCATATCCATCCCGGCTCCTTCAGTATCATCCCTGACAGAGTTGAATTTTCTCTTGACTTTAGAAGCCAATCCGGCCAGATCCTTAAAGAGATAGAAAAAAAAGTGCTTGAATTTGCGAATGATATATCCTTTTCGCGCGGGCTTCATTTTGACTACAAAATCATTGATAAAACAGAACCAGTCAAAACCTCAGCCCGGCTCAAAGACCTTATGACACATTTTTGTGCGGAGCTGGATTATCCCTACATGACCCTTAACAGCGGGGCAGGGCATGATGCGCAGATCCTAAGTTCTGTATCTGATACCGGTATGATATTCATTCCGTGTGAAGATGGAATAAGCCACTCCCCGCAAGAAAAAATCGACTGGAAAGACCTGGAAAAGGCGGCTAACCTGCTTCTCAGAGTATTGTTGGACCTCTCTGCTTAAGCCCGTCGCTTAGCTGAATGCAAATAATCTTTCTTTGGAGGAGAGTATGCGGTACTTAAAACAATCAATAATACTGGCTGCGGCTCTCATGGTTTTCATCAGTCTGTCATGCCAGGAACCATATGAAGACGAAAACACATTTTACCCTTACTGGCATCAACGTGTATCTTTATTTGAAATGCTCCCTAATGCAGAAAATGAGATTATTTTCTTAGGAGACAGCATAACAGACGGATGCAACTGGAGTGAGATGTTTCAGGATAAAAGAATCATCAACAGAGGAATCAGCGGGGATGTCACATCAGGAGTCCTTCACAGGCTGGACGAAGTCGTGGAATCAAAACCATTAAAGATTTTCTTAATGATAGGGATAAACGACCTGGCAGATGGAAAAATTGAAACAGAAGTGGTCTACAACATCAAGCAGATTGTGAAAATCATCCATAAAAAAACGCCGGATACGGAAATCTTTCTCCAGAGCCTGCTTCCGGTCAATAAGGACTATACAATTTTTGAAAATCATATAAACAAGACAGAAGAGATAATCAGGATCAATAGGGCTTTAAAAAATTTCTCTGATATAAATAAAATCACATATATAGATTTATATTCCCGTTTTGTGACAAAAGACCAAAAGCTCCATCCGGACTATACGAACGACGGCCTGCATCTGACCGGGGCAGGCTACCTTGTATGGAAATCAGCCGTGGAAAAATATATCAATTGATTTGAGTGAATCTACTCAAACTTTCTATCCCTCGAAATCCTCAGGTTCTGGCTTATAGCTGCGCCTTTTCTTTTTTTCCGCCTGCTTCTTTTTTTCCTCTAACATTTTTTCCTTAGCTCTCTTGGAACGCTTTCTTTTTTGACGCCGTATTTTTTCAATTCTCTGCTTCTCCCTGCTCTTTTTTCCCAGAATCATGGATTCGATCTTATCAGCAAGAAGCCTTCTCGCCAGAAACCTGTTTATGGACTGTTGTCTTTCCTTTTGACACTTAACTTCCAGCCCGGTGGGTATGTGTTTCAAATAAACACATGTGGATACTTTATTCGTCCTCTGCCCCCCTTTCCCGCTTGAACGAATAAAATTCTCTACCAGGTCCTTTTCGTAAATTTTCAGCTTTTTCATCCTCCTGTGCAGAGCTCTTTCCTTTGACTTTTTAACGCCAAAAGAAAGTTCTTCGGACATGGTATCTTCCTTAAATATGTGGCTCGTTACATCTGTATTTATTCTACCCTTTTTGCCCTCCGATGTGAAGAAAGGGAACATGGCAGCGAAAATCCGAGCACGTAACGAGAGTCTTCCTACAGGAAACATATTATGTTAATATATTTTTATGAGTCAGTTAATAATCATATTGACCCTGATTCTTTCCCTGTTGGCCCCTCAAGCAAATGCCGTCTCCAATAAAATCGAAAGAGCCTTCCTTCAAAACAACGCCCATATGCTCTATTCGCTTTTCCCCTCGGACAGCCATGTCAACTTTTCATTTCCTGAGCCCATTTCTTTTTCCGATCAACTCACTGACCAGCAGGCCCTCTTTCTATTCCAGAAGATATTCTCACACTATCCGACCTTTGAATTCTACTCGCTGTCAGAAGAAAGAGAGATACAGAACGATAACACTATTTTTAAATCAAGATGGTCTTTTAAAGACAAAAAAAATAACAACCAGTATGTTTTTCATGTGTTTTTCCTTTTGAAAAAATCAGAAAAAACCAGCAAAAACAAACCTGACAAATGGAAAATCATAGAAATAAAAGCAGCAAGAATTTGAATCAAAAAAAAGACGGACAAAAAAACAGAGTTCTGCTGTTCAGCTTTTTCACATCAACGGCCCTTTGCGTTATCCTCCTTCTCCTATGGCTGGCCTACCCGATATTGATTTCTCCAAATTACCATCAAAAAAGCTTTGACCGGCTGCGAAACAAATCTCATGCCATAAAAACGGAATTCTCTTCCATTATCAAACAAATACTCAGCAAACATGCTATCCTAAACAACACGGCCTTGCCGGAAGAAGAAGAAAAAATTTTCACTTTTTTTGAAAAATTTCAAATAGATAAAAACAAAGAGGGAATAGCCTATTATGACTCATCAAAACAGCTTAAAATGTGGGACGGCAAAGTCATAGACGTCCGGCAAATTCTTTATTCGGATAACAATGAACACTGCCGGGACAAACAAACATTCTTAATAAAAGACAAAGCATCCGTATATGTGGTCTCAGTTAGTAATGACAACAAAGGGCATTCCGTCGTCTTTTATTATTTACTGGCGTTTCTGCCCCAGTTTAAAGCCCAGTATCTGCAGGAACATCATTTCCTTAAGAAACGGCTGATAGCTGACTGCAAAATCGATTACTGGGATTTCAGGGATGACATTTCCGGTTTTGAAAGAATATTCAGTAAATATAATGATGAATATATTGGACAGCCGAGACTTCAAAATGAGATACAGACCATGTTTTTTCCCCTGAGGAACGAACATGGTCATATAATGGCCACAGTTACTCTGAGTTTGCCTCCCCTGACTTCAATAATCTCCACTCAAAAACAGAATATATGGCTGGGATTTTATCTTCTCTCAATCTTATCTCTGATTCTGCTTCTGATATACATAATAAGGCATTCCCAGTTCTCTAAAAAATTCAGTCCGGTCCGGAAAATAAGTGTCATAGCGATCATGATCACTATCCGCCTGATTTTTCTCCCCGTAAGCAGGCTCGAACCTGTTCAATCCCTGCCGATTTTTTCCCCTGATTCAGCAAGCTTCATCTCCCTGGATAACCTCACGAAATCACCAGCTGATATCTTTCTAACCTCTCTTTTGCTCGCATCCCTGCTTGTCTTTCTTCTGTCTTTATTCAACAAATCTATAAAAAAATGGACCCAAAAAGCATCTGTTCCATTAAGCATCATCCTGAGCTTTTTATCCTCGGCTATATCCGTATTTCTTATCTTCCTTCTTCATCAGCTGCTTTACAGGCTGGCATTCAACACAAAACAGGCATTGTTGAGTCTTTCTTTACATCCCAGCTTTCTTCTTCTGCATATCAGTATCATACTCTTTGTCTTCAGTTTCTTTGTCTTGGGTTACATGGCTTTGAGAACAGCATGTTTCTTTTCTCCAAACAAGCTCATCCCGTTTACCGCACTGCTTTTCACGATAGGCGCTTATGTTATTATTTATCTGGGCAAAAATCCTGCCCTTATCTTTGGTCTTCAGGCAGCAGTCCTGTTTCTCCTTTTTGCCCTGATTTATTTTCCCGGTCTCAAAAAAAGAAAAGAATTCCTGTTATCCGCATTTGTGATATCTATTCTTTTTATCCATTCCTCCCTTCATTTTATAAGTGTTGATAAAAAGAAAGCCATTTTAGAGCATTCTCTAAGATACACTATCACAACACAGGAGGACTGGGCGGTATTTCTTATTCAAGAATCAATACAGGAAATAAATGAAAATCAAAACCAGATACTGTCTTTTTTTCACCACCAAAATCCTTCGGGAATGGCTGCCTCGCTCTGGGAGAGGACTCTGATCTCAAAATTTAACTGGTACTCAAGCTTTGAGATGCTCAGTCCAGATGGAAATATCATTTCCAGATTCTCCCTAAATATCCCGAATCTGCAAAACGGAACAGACCTTCCTTTTAGTGAGAGCTGGACCATCATAAGCCAGAGTGTTCCTTTTTTAGGAGAGGAGAAGCGGTTTCTTACGGGATATAAAGACTGGATGGAAAACGATCAAAGGATAGGAAGAACCATTCTTTCACTTTCTGTCGGTCATGAGATGCTTCCGTTTCTTTATTCTGCAAATCCATATTTCGAGCTCACAAGAGCCAGCTCCATTCCTTCTCTAAGACACATCAACCTAGGATTTGCCATTTTCAATCCTCAAGGAAAACCCGTATTCAATCCGAATAATATATCAAAAGGCATTCCCTCAAAATATCTTGACGAGATCCACTCCTCAGACCAACCTGTTTGGGCTGTTTTTTCAGATAAAGGGAAAAAATTCAAAAGCATATATTTTGTCAAGGAAGGTTCTATTTATTCACTTTTCATACCCATAAAATCTTTTATCACCCACTCAGTCGAATTTTTGATCACATTTTTTTTCTACCTTCTCTTTCTATCCATCGCTGCCCTTGCCTATTTTTCTTTTTTTCACAAAAAAAAGATTAAAAACCCTTTTTGGTCTTTCTCCAACAAGGTCTATCTATCATTTATCGCTGTGTCTCTTCTTCCTCTTCTTCTGTTTTCTCTTTTAACCAGGGGTTACTTTTCACAGATTTTCACCCAGAAAATAACCGAAGAGGCAGAAGTTCAGGCAAAATTCGCCAACAGTGTCATGGAAGATTTCATTTTTTTCCAGAACGAAGAAGAACTTAGTGTGACCATACCTCCGGACGAAATGGTCATGTGGATCAGCTCGACCATATCAAATGACGTAAACCTTTACGTAAACGGAAAACTTGTTTCTTCAAGCCACAGGGAATTTTTTGACTACGGTATCCTTCCTGAACTCATTGACGGCGGTGTGTACTATAAAGCCCTCTATGAGAACAACCCGTTTTACACGCAGACCCAAAAAATAGGGGAATATTCCTTTCATACTTTGACTATTCCTTACGAATATCAGGATTCTTTCTTTCTGATATCTCTTCCCTTTCCCCTTGAACAAGAAGAAATATCAACATTTTCTTATGAACTGTTCGAATTCCTGGTGTTCATTTCATTTTTCTTCATCGCTGCTGTCCTCGTTGTTGCAAAAGGAATAGGAGATATGATTCTCAATCCTATCAAAAGACTCCTTACGGGGACCAGAGAAGTCAGTTTAGGAAATCTTAAAGTGTCCATTGATTACAACAAACAAGACGAGATGAAAACTCTGATCAACGGCTTCAATACAATGGTGAAAAGCCTTAGAAAACACCAGCAGGAACTCGCAGACATCAGTAAAAAAATAGCATGGGCTGAAATGGCCAGAAAAGTGGCCCACGAAATAAAAAATCCGCTGACTCCGATACAGCTATCCGCTGAACATATTCTAACCGTATATGAAGACAATAAAGAGGGTTTTGAAAAAGTCCTGAAAGAATCAACATCATACATAGTCACAGAAGTGGAGAATCTAAGAAAAATAGCCCAGGATTTCTTAGAAACATCCAAGAAGGGCACACTGCAAAAAGAAACTTTAAATCTGAAAGAAACCGTAAAAGAGACTATAGGGCCCTACAAAAGCATTTTATCAGAGAGAATCACATTTAAAGAAACATTCCAAAAGCAGGATATGTTTTTTTTCGGAGATAAAGCAAAAATCAAGACGGTATTCAGAAATATTCTTACCAATGCCATAGAATCCATTAAAGGCAAGGGAGTGATCGAGATCAAAGCTTCTTCAAAGAATGATGAAATCCATCTTGAAATAAGTGACACCGGACAGGGTATCAAAAAAAACATGCTGGATGAGATTTTTAAGCCTTATTTTTCAACTAAGGAAGGAGGAACAGGATTAGGCCTTCCCATTGCAAAAAAAATACTCGAAGACCACCGAGGAAGCATCACAGCCTCTCCAAACACACCTTCGGGGCTGAAAATATCCATCACACTGAAAAAAACAAAGCCTAATAATTAGCCTGAATTATTCTTTCTCTTCCTTTAACTCAATGAGCACTCCATTGAGATTATCCGGATGTATAAAAATAATACGGCTCTCCCCTGCTCCTGAAACAGGTCTTTCCTGAACAAAGCGGACTCCTTTTTCCTTGAGTTCCCTGACTTTAAAGTCCAGATCATCCGTTTTGAAACAAATGTGGTGAATTCCTTCCCCGCGCTTGTCTATGAATTTTCTTATAGGGGATTCACTCCCCACTGCTTCAAGAAGTTCAATTAAAGGCCCTTCCTCAAATCCAAGAGTCACCACTTTCACGCCTCTTGTCTTTATTTCCTCTATGTCTCCTTTTTCAAATGTTACATACCGCCCCCACTTGTTAAGGCTCTTTTCAATGTCATTGACCGCAATGCCTATATGGTGTATTTTTTCTGTCATTTAAGAATCCTTTAACTTTTGGATAAAATCATCAGCTATGGTATAAGGGTCTGTCTCCCTTTTATATATCTGATCAACATAATCCTCAAGTTCAGCTTCCTTAATACCTAAGGTGATCAAATGATAAATTTTTTCGCCAATGATGTCTTTAAGCATCCATAAGATAAGCTTTTTCTTTCTTGCCATCTTCATTTTCTCTTTCTTTCCAGACGTAAGGCTCTCTACGTGCTTGACCAGAGAATCAACGTTTTCGCCTGTAGTGGCGATGGTCTTGACTATAGGGGGTATGGCTTCCGTATTCAGTCCTAAATCCAGCATGGCTTTCAGATGCCGTTCTGTTCTCTCTGCTTCCGGGGAATCCGCTTTGTTGAGGACAAATATATCTGCGATCTCCATGATCCCTGCTTTAAAAGCTTGAATATCGTCTCCGGCTCCTGGTGTCAGTATAACCAGTATCAAATCCGCAAGTTTAACCACCTCGACTTCATCCTGTCCGACTCCTACTGTCTCCACAAGTATGACATCCTTTCCTCCGGCCTCAAGCACAGTGATGGCCTCGCTTGAAGCTTTCGAAAGCCCCCCCAGGTGTCCTCTGGTTGCCATACTTCTTATGAAAATATCTTTGTCTGTACTGTGGCGCATCATACGAATTCTGTCACCCAGGATGGCTCCTCCGCTAAAAGGACTTGTGGGATCAACAGCAATAATGCCGATTTTTTTTTGTTTTTCTTTGAAAACAGTCACAATCTGATCCACCAAGGTGCTTTTGCCAGAACCTGGTGCTCCGGTTATCCCGATTATGATTGATTTTCCGGAATAGGGAAAAATCCCCTTTAGAATTTCCTGCGCATGACCATCTCTGTTCTCAATCAAGGAAATAGCCCTGGCCATGGCTTTAGGACTGCCCTTTAATATTTCTTGAACGATATTCATTTTTTTCTCAAATACCCATTATAACAAACCTGGATGATGAACAAGCCGAAGTTGCTGCAGATGCGAGGCACAGGGTGCGAAGCTGTGGCCCTTCACCGTGAGTACCCTGTAACCAAGCAGACGCAGTGAGATCGGCTTGCCTGCAAAGTAAAAAAATGGCGATTAAAATGAAAGTAAAAACAAACAAAAACATTTCAATTGTCATTTCTTTTTTATAGCATGTATATCCTTGAAAGCAAAACAAAAAAATGAACATCGCCATTTTTTTATGAATAGTTCAGGCAAAATAGGTGAGCCGTAAACAGTGAAGAATGGTAAAAACCTGAGGAAGGATTTAGTTGACATACAAGGCTAAATCATCTAAATTGATATCCATTATGTCCGGATTATTCAAAGTCATTTTCTATGCACTGATTGCCTATTTGATATACATCGTCGTCAAAACCTATCAGTCATTAAAACGGGCAAAAAAGCCTCCCCAAAAACCAAGCTTAAAACCCGGGATCATGGTCAAAGATCAAGTCTGTAATACGTATCTTCCTAAAGAAGATGCCATAAAAGAAATACACGAAGGAAAAGAATATTACTTTTGTTCAGAGAAATGCCGAAACAAATTTCTCGAATCCAGAAAGAAAAACGAAAGCCCCTAGGGAGCAAGGCTCCAAGAATCTATGGTCACCGTATCCTCAAGATTGATTTGCTCGTGTTCAAATGAGGCAGGAACCATATAGGAATCCCCTTCTTCCAGTATAATCTCTTCTTTCTTCCCCTTGTTATCTATAATGACTTTTTGCTTTCCTTTAATGATGACCGTTACTTGTTCATAAGAATGCTTATGCGGGGGGACTTGAGAGCCTTTCTTATAATCGAATCGAGCCATGAGAACATCTTTTCCACACCCTAAGGTCGTTCGGACAACTCCCTTAAAAACCTCTACGCTCGGATGATCTTTTTTTGCGTGTTTAAACATGGCTCCTCCTCTTTTTCATGGGGACTTGACTGTATGTTCGCAATAAAAACCTACCATGTGATACGAAAATCTCCGTACTCTCCTTTATATTCCTGCCATTCAAGTTCAACATCATCCACCCGTGCCATTTGGGGCCCTTGTCTGAGCTTCCCAACCATCTGATTGATTTTATCCTTTTCCCCCTCTGCTAGGACCTCGACTCGCCCGTCAACTACATTTTTGACCCATCCTGTCAATCCCAAGGATGAGGCCCATCTCTGTGTAAAATCACGGAAGAGAACTCCCTGAACCCGGCCTGAAATGAGTATGCTTGCTCTCTCCCTCATCTTTTTAACCTCGACTTGCGAATAATCCAGGTTCATTATACAAAAATAACATCCAATCGTAAAGCTCCTCCTTAAAGCTGCCTGCTCCGAACATCTTCAAGTCAATCTTTCTGCTTACTCACGACTCCCCTTTTCAATGGAAGTGTAAACTTTATCTGCCCTTTTCAGAATTTCCTTTGAAAACCGTACTCTTTGTCTTGATGCCGCTTCTGTGTTGATGAAAAGGCTTGTTTTTTTCATATACTGAAAAGGAATATCATCCGGGCTCTTTCCGTTTTTTATCTCAAAAGCCATTTCGCCGGATTTATACCCCATATCAAAAAAATCCCACCCCAATGCAGCACAGGCTCCCTGTTCTGCGGACACAGGGAATCCTCCAAACAAAGGCACTTCGTTATCAAGAGCAACCTGAGCCACAGCCTCAAAAGACTCATTGATGGTATTATCAGATATCTGATAAATCGCATCCACTCCTCTGCTGACCAGGAGCTGTGAGGAAAGCAGGACCTCATTTGAATTGGCTATAGCTACTGCCTCGACTTCCAGACCCAGTTCAGCGGCGCTCTCACGGGTCAATTCAAGATAATATTCGGAATTTAATTCCGAAGGAGTCCAAAGTGTCCCTATTTTTGAAGATTCAGGCAGGACCTCCTTTAAAAAATAGAGCCCTTCCTTTATAGGGCTCCTGGAAGATACACCGGTCACATGACCGAGATGTTCTTTTTGAGAAAACCCAGCTCCCGCTCTATAAGGATTCGCGACCGATGAAAAAACAATGGGAATCTCACTTGTCGCATTAATGGCAGCTTGAAGGCAGGCTGTTGAAAAAGCAGCGATCATGTCAACGTCGTTTTTCACAAAACTCCCAACAATATTGTGAACTTCGGAAATATCTCCCTTTGCATTCTTCAGTATTAGAGTGACATTTTCTCCTTGGACCATTCCCTTGTCCTGCAGACAACTTAAAAAACCTTCCACTGCCTTGTTTAAATGAGGAGCATCGTTTACTTGAAATATCCCTATGGTGTAAAGGCTTACCTTATTGTTTTTTCCGCAGCTGAAAAAAATAAAAAGTAAAACAAGTAAAAAAAAGCAAGCTCTTTTCATGGGACGATTGTTTGTTTTAGATAACAATGATAATCAAAAAAAAATCTTCAAGCAAGATTTTTATAATAAAAAACCACTCTCTCTAAGCGGTCTCAGAGATCGATTTTTGTATCCCAGCCCCGCTTCTTAACGCAGGGATTTCCTTTTCTTTTCCCACCTCTCTCTGAGCCGGACCGAATCCAGCCCCAGAAGATATCCTTTCGAATAAGGATTTTTACCTGCACACTCAAAACGCAATGTATGTGTGCCTACAGGCAGGGAAAGGCTCCCCATATAGATCTCTTTCACCCCCATTTGTTCGGAATAAAAATCTATCTCATAAGGTTTATCCGGATCTATGTAATCCTCAGGAAGCCTGATATTTTCCCTGTCTAGATAAATGCAGTAGATCCCGTAGTCAGGAGCATGGGTGAGTATGAGCATAAGCCCCCTGTAGTCCTCTGTTCCGGTTCCCTGAATGGAGGATTCTTCCTCGCCATCTATGTAAATCCGGGCATCTCCCTCTCCGAACCAGAAGGGCGACCGCGACCGCACCGGCATAACCGTTCCTACATAATGTCACAAAAAAATGCTTATCGCCATTTTTTTATGAATGTCTCAGGTTGATCACCTTTTCGGTCTCTAAAGCTATTTTCTTCTCTTCATTGGTGGGCACAACCAGAATTTTCACTCTTGAATTTTCACAGCTGACTTCTCTTGCGGTTTCGGACTTTACATTATTTTTTTCCGGGTCCAGCTTGAGACCCAAATCCTCTAAACCCTCACAGCTCATACGGCGTACCTTTTGGGAATTCTCACCGATGCCGGCTGTAAATATCACGGAATCCAGGTGTCCGAGTTCAGCATAATAAGCGCCGATGTACTTCTTTATCCGAAGAGTGTAGACATCCAGGGCTGTAACCGCTCTCTGATCTCCTGCTGCGGCTCTCTGCTCGATCTCCCTCATATCATTTATGCCACAGATTCCTTTTAGTCCGCTCTTCTTATTTAAAAGATTATCAATCTCATCAATGGATAAATTGAGATTTTTGGACAGGAAATAAGGGAGGGCCGGGTCAATATCACCAGAGCGCGTTCCCATCACGAGCCCTTCCAGAGGAGTCATGCCCATAGTAGTATCCACGCACTTTCCCTTTTTAACCGCTGACATGCTGGCTCCATTGCCTAAATGAATGGTGATAAGGTTCAAATCCTGAAGGGGCATGTTCAGATAAGCAGCGCCTTCCTGTGCCACATATTCATGCGAAGTTCCGTGAAATCCATATCTACGAACTCTGTGCTTTTCATACAACTCATAGGGAATCGCATAAAGATAAGCTCTCTTCGGTATGGACTGATGGAACGCGGTATCAAACACAGCAACCTGGGGGGCATCTGGAAATAACGAACGGGCTACCTTGATTCCTGTGAGGTTCGGCGGATTGTGCAAAGGAGCCAGGGGTATGTTTTCTTCTATGGCGGAGATCACTTCACTTGTAATAACCGTGGAAGATTTAAAAGCTTCTCCTCCGTGGACAACCCTGTGTCCTACGGCATTGATCTCAGATTTATCCCTGATAACTCCCCATTCCTGATCAATAAGAAGGTTGACAATTCTCTCCATGCCCTGATCGTGATCGCTGATTCTTTGCTTTTCAACCTTTTCTTTTCCCTTTCCCTTGTTGTCTAATAATTCATGCGTCAGAATACTTGTCTCTTCCCCTATTTTTTCTGCCAGTCCCGTCACCAATGCCTTTTTTTGATCCATATCAAATAATTGATATTTAATAGAGGAACTTCCTGTATTGATCACCAGTATCTTCATTTTAATCCTTTCTGTGAATAATCCAGGCTAGTCAAGTCAAGATTTTTTCTTTTCAGCCTGAGCCTGAATGGCTGTTATGGCTACTGTATTAAAGATATCTGTCACAGTGCATCCCCGGCTTAAGTCATTGACTGGTTTGTTAAGCCCCTGAAGGACCGGGCCAATGGCCACAGCTCCGGCTGATCTCTGAACAGCTTTGTATGTATTATTCCCTGTATTGAGGTCAGGAAAAACGAAAACGGTTGCTCTTCCGGCCACATCACTTCCCGGAAGTTTTGCCTTCGCTACACCCGGATCAATGGCCGCATCATACTGGATCGGACCTTCGATCTTCAAATCCATGGAATATTTCTTTGCCAGTTCCCTGGCTTTTTTTGTGGCTTCCTTGACTTTTTCCACATCCTCTCCCACCCCCGAATCCCCTGTGGAATAGGAAAGCATGGCCACAATAGGCTGGATATCAAAAGTGACAGCCGTTTGAGCGGATGCGACAGCGATTTCGGCAAGCTGATCCGCATTTGGATCAGGATTCACGGCGCAGTCTCCATAGACCAACACTCTGTCAGGAAGGCACATAAAGAACACACTCGATATGATAGAAAAACCTTTTTTCGTTTTTATGAATTCAAACGCAGGGCGAAGGGTGTTTCTTGTGGTGTGCGTGGCTCCGCTGACCATCCCGTCTGCATCCCCTTTATAGACCATCATCGTGCCAAAATAACTGAGCTCACTCATATTATCCCGCGCATTATCCATCTCCAACCCTTTGTGCTTTCTCAACTCATAATAGGTTTGTGCGTAATCCTCAAATCTATCATTGTTCGGAACATCCACGATATTGACTTTATCAAGCTGCAGCCCCAACTTTGTTATTTTGTCACGCATGACCTTTTTATCCCCCAATAACGTCAGGTCGACCACATCCCTCCGGGTTAATATCTCTGCGGCCTGTAAAATTCTCTCATCCTCTCCCTCAGGCAAGACAATATGCTGTTTCCGGCTCTGGGCCCTCTTTATAAGCCTGTATTCGAACATTTTGGGAGTCACTAGGAATACTTTTGTTTTGATGATCTTTTCTCTCAACTCTTCAAGTTCAACATTTTTTTCAAAAGCCTCAAGTGCTTGAGCCACTTTAATGGTGTCATCCGGATCTATAACCGCATGGATATTATCGGCCATACGGGCTGCTTCAAAAGTATTTTCTTTGACACTTAAAATGGGGATCTTCTCGTCATAGCCTTCGATCAATTTGAGAATCGGTTCCTGCGGTATCAGCCCTCCCGTCAAAATAATCCCTGATATACTGGGCATAGAGGAAGAAGAGAGCGCTGACAGACAGCCGACAATGACATCGGCCCTGTCTCCGGGAGTGATGACGATATCTCCGTTTGAAACCCTGGTCAAAACATTCCACAACTGCATGGCCGCTACACCGAATCCTCCCACATGGCGGTTCAATTTCACCTGTCCGGAAACAACCCGCGCATTCAGTGCTTTGGCCACCTCCCCGACAGTAGGATACTGAAGGGACTTTATATTAGGGATGCTGAACACAAGACTGTCCTTCACAAGAGGATTGCCTTTCAGTTTAGATACGATCCTCTCCCCCTTTTCAGCTCTGTTCACTATGATAGCCACCACTTTACAGTGTTTTTCAATGAAGGATTCCAGAGAGGTCTCAACTGACCTGATCACATCTTCTTCAGATCTATTATAGGCATTCGTGGATAAAACCACAGGACATCCCAGGTTGTTTGCAATGTCTGCGTTGATGTCAAACTCAAAAGCAGATGTGGCCCCTTCGAAGTCAGTCCCTTCGCATAAAACAAAATCATAGTTTTCTTCCAAATATTTATACTTGGTTACGATCTTCTCAATCAGTTCATCATGTTTTCCTTGAGACAGCATTTCATTGGCTTCATCAGTGGAAAAGCCGTACATCCTATCATAGGGAATATCAAGATGATAATAACCTGAAATCAGATTGATATCATCATCCATTTCTTTCTTATTCGAATCCACATATATAAGAGGGCGAAAAAAAGCCACTTTATCCACATTTCGTATGAGCATCTCTGTCAGACCGAGTGAAATAACTGATTTACCGCTTCTTCTTTCCGTTGACGTCACATACAAATTGTCTGCCATATCAATATCTCCTGTAAAAGTTCACATTCAAAGCCTTTTTGGGTGGATTTTATCTCCCCCGTATTTTCTCATAGACTTCCTCTCCCCTCCCCATATCCATATAAATCAGGAAGGGTATTTATAACACAAACCTGCTGTATTTTCAATCCATAAAGGCTCTTACGAATAATAAAAAAAGAGAACAATCCCAGTTTTTTTGCTATGATGGATATACTATGGCTCAATGCAATGTGGGGACGGCCGGCTGGAGCTATAAAGACTGGGAAGGGATCGTTTACCCGAGAAAAAAGCCATCCGGTTTTCATGCTTTGAGGTTTTTATCCCAGTATATTGATTTTATGGAAATCAACAGCACGTTCTACCGGATGCCCATGTTCAACTTTGCTCTTTCCTGGATTAAAAAAGTCGAACAAAATCCGGACTTTCTGTTTGCTGTCAAGCTCCATCAAGACTTTACCCATCAAGATAAAAATCCCTCTCAAAAACAAGCAGATGAGTTCAGATTCGGGATCGAACCGCTTTCAGCAAACAACCGCCTGGGCGCTGTACTCATGCAGTTTCCCTGGTCTTTCTCCCTTTCTACCAAAAACAAACTTTATCTGGAACGTTTGTTCCACATGTTTTCCGGACTGCCTCTTGCTTTGGAAATAAGGCACAGTTCCTGGGATAATCCCGAGTTTTTAAAATTCCTCTCCGATCATAAAGTGGCTTTCTGCAACATCGACCAGCCTGTGTTCCGGTCATCCATCAAACCCACATCCTATGCCACAAATCCTGATTTCACCTATGTGAGGCTTCACGGCAGAAACTATAAAAACTGGTTCAGAAAAAATGCAGGCAGGGATGCGCGTTATGATTATCTTTACCCTGATGAAGAGCTCAATCAGTGGATCAACCGCATAAAAAACCTGGGCGGAAAATCCAAAAAGACCTTTGTGGTGACCAACAATCACTACAGGGGACAGGCCCTGACAAATGCCATACAGATAAAAAACAAACTGACTAACCAAAAATTGGAAGTGCCCAGAGAGTTGGTCAAAACCTATCCTGAGCTCAAAAAGATCATTAAAGAAATTGCCAAAGGCCAGAGCAACCTGTTTGATAAAGATTGAGATAGTAGAAAATTTAATCAGCCGTATATTAACCTGGATGATGAACGAGTCAAGACAGTTGAAGAGACCTTATTGAAATTCAGGTGTGGCTGAAGCGACATTGAAGATTTAGCCTTCGGAGTGCTGTGTTTGAGGGAACTCGGCGGAGCCGAGCTGTGAGCATGTCTGACCCACGGAAGGGGGGAGTTGCGCAGCAGCCGAGAACACAGTGCGAAGAATGGCGTTAAAAATCTTTAGCGAGCACAAGCCATATCTGAATTTCAGATTGGCTCGCCTCATAGGTCAGGTTAGTTATCTCACCTCCTAAATCACCCCTAAAGGTGATTGACCGTTTTCCTGCAAAGACTTAATTTATATATGTTCATAGAAAGATGTTTGGCAGCGGGATGCAAAAAAAGATTCTCATCATTGACTACAACAGGACATCCTTATCCTCCCTCAAAAATCTTCTGCAAAATCAGGGATACCAGGTGATAACAGCCAAAGACGGCCAGGAAGGCAAATCCAAATTCCTTGAGGAGAATCCTGACCTTATTATCATGGAACCATTTCTTTCCAAGCTCCATGGTTTTGACCTTCTCGAAGAAATCTCCGAATCATTTACCAAACAGATAAACCTCCTCATGATGACTAATTTCTATTCAGAAGCTGCCTGTCAGAACTATGTCCTCAAGTATTTTGAGAATTCAGCCTTTATCACCAAACCGTATAAAGACGAGCAGATGAAATCAAAGGTATCTGAATTATTAAATAAAGACTCAGAAATTTCGTCCAAGGACAACAGATCTCCAGAGGCTTTCCCGGAAAAGAAAGAAACCGAGAAAAAAGCCACGAGTTCCTCTCGCCAGGAAAGACAAAAAAAACTAGACGGAGAGAAAGAAATTAACAGTCTGTATGAAGAATATGTAGCTAAAAAGAGAGAAAAAACACAGCCAGCACACCTCCCAAGTGATAAAAGCAGGGAAATAGATAAAATCCTCAAGAACAAACTGGCCGATTTCGCTCACTCCGCCAGCAAACAAGAAGCGCCGGGCAAAGCATCTTTTCAAGAAGGAAAAATAGAAGAAGAAACAATAGAAAGAGAAACGGTTCAGGAAAGCCGCGGAGAAGAAGAAAAGAAACACGAAGATCCTGAAAAGAATTACAGAAGGGCTTCCCTTTTTAATGAATATTCTGCTGAAGAAAATAAAAAAAAGATACCCAGGTGGACCCTATTTGCATCTGGCTCTGCCATTCTGGGGCTGGCTCTCATTCTGTTATTAGCCCTTCCCAAAAATTCCCATAAAAAACAGGAAGCATCCCAACAATTTTACAAGTCCGCTGCCGCAGAACAAATCGATCCGGAAATAGAAGATGCTGCCTCTGCCGATACACCTGTAACCATCTCGGAAGAGTATCCAGCCGGGCCACAAGATCCAGGAGAAGAGGCTGAGAGAAAAACCCAAATCGCTTCAGAGCGGCCTGCCTCTCCCCCGGAATCCTTGCCATCTGAAGAACAAAATCAAGATGTGGTGGAAGCTCCGGTAGAAACCGCAGATACAATCCTGGAAAGCCGGGAGGAG